>SKDY01000198.1_pt1 | contig 55010 bp, 47 predicted proteins | sample 4826591 | NCBI WGS metagenome assembly SKDY01 (sample SAMN11008823, study PRJNA524170) | human gut metagenome | biome: Human fecal sample; material: Feces; isolation source: fecal sample from pouch patient p10, p22 | host: Homo sapiens | place: Israel: Tel-Aviv | collected 2016-06-15 | reverse complement strand
AACAGAAGTTAAACGAATTTACTAGCGAATTGACTTCGCAAATGTTTTTGCATCAAGCTTAGCTTGATGACCCTACACATTTGTTTCATCGAAACGATATTCAGTTTTCAATGACCTACGTCGTCGACTTGACGACTTAATCTATATTACAGAAGAAAGAATGAAATGTCAACAACTAATTTCAATCAATTTTCATACGTCGTTCATAAGTATTAAATACCCCGAAACGACTTAATATATATTACAGAAGACTCAAACGATTGTCAACAACCAATTTGAACTTCTTTTTAATGAATCACAACCAATTGATTCAGTACATTTCGTACCGCTCATTTGAGTGCTTAAATAATATACCCCATCCACGAACGTTCGTCAACTACTTTGTTATATCGAATTTTTCCGAACAATCCATAGACACAAAAAGCACCTCAGCGAGTGCTGAGGTGCTTTCGTTCTTATTGTTGCGCTGCGTCGTCTGTTGGCGTCTCTTCACTTGAAGATTCGCTACTTGATACAGCTTGTTGAATTGTTTGTGGTTGTCCACCCAATTCAGGTGCATCCGTCACATAGTCACCCATTGTAGACGTGTGGTTGTGCTGATCAATCAAAGTCGTATCACTTTGCTTATCCATCTTCTTCAAGAGAGCGAGTCCGTCAGACTTCTTATATGAATAATCCTTCTTATCGACCTTCTTGAATCCCTCAGGCGTATAGAAACGTAGCAAATCGCCAGTTTGAACATCATCTGAGTATGTCAACATCTTATCAACGTACGCTTGTGTCTCATCGATAATTTGCTTAGCACGTGGATCTTCCTTTGGCTTAATCTTTGTACCAGTCGTCGTAACGTAGTAATTACCACCATACTTCATGTATTCAGCGGATACCCAGTCACCGTTACGGAACGGCACAACCTGCTTACGGTTTGGCGCTAACAAATCTTGACCGAACTGCACATTGTTTGATGTTGAAACACCAAGCAAGTGCAAAATCGTTGGCATCACATCGATTTCACCACCGTACGTGTGGTTAATACCACCTTGCAATCCTGGTGCGTGCACAATGAATGGTACCTTTTGCCAGTTAGCCAAGTCATACGCATTAACAGAGCTCTTACCCATCAACTTTGCAATCGCTGCTGGGTGGTTCTCTGAAATACCATAGTGATCACCATACAAAACGATCATTGAGTTATCGTACAAGCCTGACTTCTTCATCCAAGCCAAGAATTCACCGAATGCTTGATCAAGATAACGTGCCGTCTGCACATAACCATCGACAGTCTTATCGCCCGTCGTGGTCTTCTCAATTGAGATGTTTTGCTTATCCAAGTCATATGGATAGTGGTTCGTCACTGTAATAATCTTTGAATAGAACGGTTGTGGTAGTTGTTCAAGATACTTAGCAGAATCCTGCAAGAAAATCTTATCCTTCATACCATAACCAATATTGTAGTTTGCGTTATCCGCATCCTTGAAATACGGCTTACTAAAGAAGTAATCATATCCCCAAGACTTGTACGTGTTATCACGGTTCCAGAATGAAGCGACGTCACCGTGGAAGGCAGCAGTCGTATATCCCTTTTGGTCCAAGATAGCAGGTACGGCTTGGTAGGTATTAGATGTACCGTAGTTAACCATGGCTGATCCAGAAGCTGTACCAAACAATCCCGTTTCCAACATCGTTTCAGCATCGGCCGTCTTACCTTGACCTACTTCGTTATAGAAGTTATCAAACGCCAATGTGTTTTGATCGTGGTAGAACGCATTCAGGTTTGGTGTTACTTCAACATCATTCACCTTGTAATCAATCAAGAATTGTTGGAATGATTCCAAGTGGAACATGATAACGTTCTTACCTTTCTCCTTACCGAAGTAAACAGAATTTTCTAACGTCTTATTACCATCAACAAACTTCTTAATCTTATCTAGGTCTGAGGCCTTAGCTTCTTTCTTAACGTCCGCCGTTTGCTTCGTCTTGAAAATGTTGTACGCTGCATACTCATTCAAACCAAGATACTTAACGATGTAGTTATTATCAAACGTACGCGTCAAAAGTCCTGAACGATCCTTTGATGCAATCCCATAACCAACAAACATCAACAAAACACCAAATACGGTTACCAAAGCTGCAAAACGCTTTTGGACCGCCGTCTTATCGACCTTAATAACCTTTGTTAGCAAAAGGACGATCAAGACAATAATATCCACAAAGACTAGGAAGTCAGACACGTGAATAATCCCCGCGATTGACTTGCTCAAGTTATTTTCAACTGACCCACCAGACCCCATGATGTTCAATGACAAGAAGTCAGAGAATTCACGGTAGTACAACATATTGGCGAACAGCCAAATTGATTGCACAAGGTTAATTAGCAACATCAACCAGTAAGCGATGCGTCCACGGAAGTACAACGCAATTCCAAGCAAAATAATCGCCGTTGGAATTGGGTTCAAGAACAACAAGAACTCTTGTAGTGTTCCTTGTACCCCCAGTGAAAAGTTTGTCTTATATGCCCAATATGTCTTCAACCATACCAAGAAGACCGATAGCATAAAGAAGCCTACAGTTGAGTTGAAGTCTGGCCACCATTTCTTGATGACTGAAACTACTCGTTGCATTTTATTACGCTCCATTTTCTCTCTAGGTCCATTCGACCTTAAAAATTACAATATTCAGTATACCGCGCTTCCATTAAAGAAACATAAAATCGTCTTAAATAATCGCGACTATCTACAACTATTTAAAAGGTTTCCTTAAAGTCTTGCAGTGCTTCATAAATATCAATTGCGACTAAATCGGCATCATCAAATGCAAAACGCCGATTATTATCACGTAGACCTTCAACCGCAAATACCTTCGACGGACGATCATAGACTACTGTCACAACCGTCACACCGAACGCGTCAAAATGACGGGTTTGGATGTCTTCGCGGTCATCAATCATCATGGCACGAATGCGTTGTGCAATCTGTACCAAATCACTTTCTCGACTCATGTTTATTTCCTTCTCTTCGCTGCATTTAGATTAAAGGCAACGATACCTGCAAACATCCCCAGGTAGTAGGTAATCAAACGCCAAATCATCATGGCGAATAGCAATACAGATGCGGATGGCAAGAACTGCGAGAATAATACCGCAAAGCCTGCTTCGGCACCCCCAGTTCCACCCGGAATTGGGAACAACGAAATCACCATCACAATCAGCACGTGTAATGCTGTCACCAAAACAACATTAATCGGTGATACTCCCAGCCCCAACAAAATAAAGTACGGGATTAGGTAGTAAACCGCCATCTGGAAGAACGTGACCACAATCGCTTTGACTAGCGCTGGCCAGTCGTGACTCATGCGGACACTCTCACGATGAAAATTATCAATCTTTTCATCCACGACATCCTTCCACTTTTCAACTAAAGCTGGTCGGAACCAGCCAATTGGTTGGAACACTAGCAAAACCATTGTACGCGTCAGTGTTGGCCAGTACATAACCAACAAGAGACCTACAATAACCGCCAAGTGAATCACAAAACCAAACAAGACCAAGATGGCCCATGCATGCAATTTATCCGCAATGTAGTGATACCCAATCGTTAACGCCATCAAAAAATTAACGACGATCATGCCTTGGTAAACAACAAACTTCATTAACAAAATCGAACCCGCACGCCCAGGATCGATACCTGCCTGCGCAAGGGTAATCATTTGCATCGGTTGTCCCCCGGTAGCAAACGGCGTAATACCATTCCCTAATTGTTCAACCAACGGGACACGGATAGCATCACGCCAACTCAACTTTTCATGGGCATCATCGACAAAAATTTTAACTACAACCGCTTCTAATAGTAGATAGACAACCATCGCGCCAACCGCGACAATCAGCCACCACCAATTTGCGTTTTTAACTTCTGATGCAAACTGTGTCCAACTAATCTTACGGAAAGACCAGTAAAAAATCCCCAAACCAATTAACATCATAATGGTAAAAACAATGCCATTCCGTCTCGTCATTGACTTACCCCTTGTTTTTCAAGCTCGCTTGTTCGGTATAGAATTTTTCCCAAATATCTGCCACATAGTCAGCAGAATAACGTTCTGAGGCGGCCAAGGCCTGCTTTGACAATTCTTCACGAAGTTCAGGTTGATCATGCAAAGCCGTCAATTGTGCTTGCATCGCTTCTCGGTCTGAACCAGCCAAGTAATAACCATCAATAATGGCACGATACAAATCCAAATCGCGCAATACGGTTGGTGTTCCCGTGCTAAATGCTTCTAAGGCTGACATTGGGAAAAGCTCCGTATAACTTGGCAGCAAGAAGACATCCGCAGCATTGTAATAACCATTAATGACAGCACGGTCAACAATTCCTGGGAACTTTAGATTTGCCGGCGGATTTGCCAAAACCTTTTTTAGCTCATCGTACCCAGCTGTAATTGACCCAAATGAAAAGCCACCAACCCAAACGAAAGTCCAATCCGGATTATCTTTTGCCATCGCAATGAAATCCCAGATACCTTTACGCTCTTGAATTTGACCCACCCCTAAAACAACAAAGGCATCTTGGTCAATATCGAACTGCTTACGAAGTGCCACCTTTTGCTCATCCGGTAATGGATGGAATTGCGTCTTCGTGACAAAGTTTGGAATGTACGTCACTTTCTCACGTTTCACCCCTAGCGCCACCAGTTTATCGATGAACGTTGGGTTAACAACAACAATGTGATCCATACGCTTGTAAAACGCCATCACATACCAATAAAAAATATTCTTAACTGGCCAGTGCAAATTAATCGAACCCTCTAACGTCTCAGGTAAAAAGTGCACATAGCCAACACGACGACCGCGACCAGGTAAGAACGTGTTCAAATAAAACCAAAAATCAATGGTGTGGTAGTGACTAATGTCAGCTGGTGCCAAACTATTGATTCGAACTTGAAACTTATCTTTAAACCGCGCCGTCAACAAATTTATCAACTCACGATAAGCTGACCCAACACCTTGACCAGGTACCGTTTCAGCTGAAGAAAACATCGTAATTCTAATCATTAATCATCTCGTCGGAATGGATTCCGAAGCAGGAATGTTTTTGAGTACTCCACATCGTTTGCTTCGGCAGCTTCCGTATCCTCCTCTTCATGGTAAACAGCCAATGCTTCTGCATAGAAATCAATGACGCGTTTACCAAATGTTCGTTCGTCAATCTCATGCAACACAGCTGCTCGTGTCTCAGGATTGCCAATCGTCTCACCTGTTGTCTTAGCCTTAAGATACATGACCATTGGTTCAAGCAGTCCAAAACTATCGTCAACCAGTGTCCCGATGTTTTCATCAGTGACAATGGTATCAAGATAGGGACTGTGAATGGCAACAACGGGTGTATCAGCCGTCACCGCTTCAATGAAGGTTAGTCCTTGCGTTTCAGAAACTGATGCTGACACAAAGACATCACCCATTTTGTAATAACCATAGACATCATTGTGATTGACCTCTCCAGTAAAAATAACATGGTCGTCAATCTCTAACGCTGAAACGTGTTCTTGCAAAGCCGACATTGCCGGACCGCCCCCAACGATGATGAACATCGCATCTGGCACCTCTTCCAAGGCCTCAGCGAATACTGATAGTGCATCATCGAGATTCTTTTCAAAAGCAACGCGTCCCAATGATAATACCACTGGTGTTTCTGGCTTAAGACCTAATTTTTCACGCAAGGCAATACTTGTATCTTCTGCCGCTGAGTGAAGCACATTAACCCCCGTTGGAATAATCTCAATCGGCGCCTTCACCTTATACTTCATCAGCGTATCGTACGTCTGACGTGATGGCGAAATAATACCGGTCATGCCTGCCATAAAGTTACGGGCAATCACAGCCACACTACCTGGGCGAATAATCTTACCGTTAGCAATGTAGTGCAAGTAGTCTTCATAATTCGTGTGGAACGTATGTACAACTGGAATCTTCAATTGACGTGCAACAAACTTTCCCATTACGCCGAGCGAAAACTCAGTTTGTGTGTGTACGATATCAAGTTGTAGTTTTTTAGCTAATTGTACGGCCTGAATCGCACCACGATATGTAATGCGTCGATCCTTAAATCCAACGAATGGCAAACTTGCAAAACGATAGATGTTCGGTTCAAGCGTCCCCTTTTTTACCTTCGGATCGGTAGACGTAAAAATATAAACCTTATGTCCGTTAGCTTCCAGTTGACGTCGCAACGTTTGAATTGAGGTTGCAACCCCGGAAACCTGTGGGAAATAGGTATCCGTGAATAGTCCGATATTCATGATTTGTCACCTTTCACAATTTGTCTCATCTTACATTCTACCAACAATCATCCGGTTTTGGGATAGGCAGTCGTGATGGCTTTGTGAATTTTTATCACAGTAGCTGTTAGTCTACCCCGCTGACCTTAGTCAGGCGAAAGAGCAAGTCTACTTTATCTTCTCAAATTTTTGCGCAAAAAAACCGCCGGCACGTTGGCCCGCGGTCACTTCAGCTATGATTTGCGACACATAGCTAGGGAAGTGCTACTCCACCACCCTGTATTCAATTGTAAAGGGACCACCTTAGAGAACTAATCTGCAGTTTTAGTCGTCTGTCGCTAAGGTATGGTCACAACCAAATCTATAGTCTCATCTCTACCGCATCCAAGCTATTTGATTTATTCATCAAACCGTGTCGGGAGTGGCCTCCAATCTCTGAACAAGCTTACATCCATCACTGGATTATCGTCCGTCGTCGAAGTAACCGATGCTAATGATCGCAAGAGATGTCAAATCATGACTAATGCGTTTATCTCTTAAAAATGATACGTGTTGTTATCTTGCGTCATTACTGTGACACGCCCGCATGGATTGCGGTGGATGATGGCACTACTGTGGTTGAAATAATTGTTTCTTCCAAAGTTATCATCTACCTTTCTTCCTTTGGTACATGTTTATAATAACGCACCTTGTAAGCGGTTACAAATATAAGCACTCGAAAATACAAAAAGTTTTTTTCGAGTGCTTATCTATCCGTTATCCGCGTGCTTCACCCCACGCCTTTGGGTCTTGACGCCAGGCTTGTAGGGTCTCCAAATCAGCATCATCTACTTGACCTGACGCAATCGCTACATCAATCAAAGCTGAGTAAGTCGTCAATGATGCGAATGGTGTCTTGGCAGCTGCGAAGTTTTCGTCAGCCGCTGGTAATTCGTATGAGAAGATTGAGACAACGCCCAGCACTTCGCCACCTTCACGACGCGTTGCTTCAACAGCGCCCAAAACTGAGCCACCCGTTGAAATCAAATCATCGATAAGCACAACCTTTTGACCAGCTGTTAGTTCACCTTCGATTTGCTTACCAGCACCGTGATCCTTCGGCTTTGAACGGACATAAATCATTGGCAATTCTAGTTCAGCCGCAACCCACGCTGCGTGTGGAATGCCGGCTGTGGCCACACCACCGATAACTTCGACCTCTGGGTACTCATGCTTAATCAAATTAGCCAAGCCCTTCGCAATCAACTTGCGAACCTTTGGGAAAGCAATCGTCTTACGGTTATCCGTATAAATTGGGCTCTTCAAACCTGATGCCCACGTAAAGGGATCATTTGGTTGTAGCTTAATGGCCTCGATATCCAACAAGGCTTGAGCAACTGCTGCTTTGTAATCTGTCATAAGTTTTTTCTCCGTCTTAAGCGTTAAATTCTGTTTCAATAAGTTGGTAAGCTGCAACTGGATCAGTTGCCTGCGTAATTGAACGGCCAACCACAATCCCATCAGCGCCCATTTCGGCAGCTCGTGCTGGTGTGACAACACGGCTTTGATCACCAACCGCATCCCCAGCCAATCGAATACCAGGCGTAATTGATAAGAAGCCCGCTGGCGTGTTCGCGTGAATGTCTGCTGATTCGAATGCAGATGAAATGGTTCCCGCCACACCGGCTTGAGCAGCAAGTTGCGCTAAGTGAATAACCGACTCGCGCATTGAAACCGTCACAAGTTGGGTAGTCTGCATTTCTTCTTCAGAAAATGAGGTCAATTGCGTGATGGCTAGCAACTTAGGTGCCGTTACGCCAACTGCGTCTGCCCCTTCTTGTGCACCCCTCTTAGCTGCTTCAAGCATACGCACACCACCCGCTGCATGCACCGTCAAATAATCCACACCTAGTCGCGCAACATTTTCCGTCGCCTGTTGCACTGTGTTTGGAATGTCGTATAGTTTCAAATCAAGAAAGACGGTGAAGCCCTGTTCCTTCAATGCGGTAACCAAGGCTGGTCCTTCACGGTAGAACAATTCCATCCCTACTTTAACAGCTGGACGGACGCTCGCTGGAAATTGGTCCAAGAACCCCCACATCGTTTGGGCATCTGGAAAATCCAAGGCAATAAATACTGGCTTTGTCATTGTTTAATTGTCTCCCGGGTGATTAGCTTCCCATGCCGTTAGAGGCGCTGGGAACTTTTGTAGCGCCGTCGGAATTTCACGAACTGACGCAAAGTTATATTTGTCTAAGGCCACTGGCAGTTCATCAACTAGCTTGCTGATAAAGAGTGGGTCTTCGGCATTCATCGCCCCAATTTGCACGGCAGATGCGCCAGCTAACATCAACTCTAGCGCATCGTCCATTGAGCGGATACCACCAACGCCAATGATTGGAATGTCAACAACTGAAGCCGCTTCCCAAACCATACGCACAGCGATTGGGTGAACTGAAGCCCCAGAAATACCACCTGTACCGCGATATAGACGAACTTGTCGTGATGCAATATCCAAGCTCATCCCCACCACTGTGTTAATCAACACCAGTCCATCAGCACCAGCGGTCTCAACAGCTTTAGCAATCGGCTTAATGTCGGTTACGTTTGGTGATAGCTTGGCATAGAGTGGCTTATCCGTTACTTCACGAACCGCCGCAACAACTTCAGCTGCGCTATCTGGATCAACTCCGAATTCCATGCCTCCCTTATCAACGTTTGGGCATGACAAGTTAAGCTCCAATGCCTTAATGTAATCGAACTTATCAAAGACCTTTGCCAAAGTACGATACTCAGCCACTGACTCGCCAGCGATTGAAATCATCACTGGCAAATCTGGCAATTGCGTTTCCAACTCAGGCAGAATTTCAGTTGCTACCTTATCCATCCCTGGATTAGCCAACCCAACTGAATTCATGATGCCGGCTTGTGTATTGATAATCCAAGGTTGCGGGTTACCACGACGTTCATCAACCGTTGTTGTCTTCAAAACCAACGCACCCATCTTGTTCAAATCAAAAACCTTCATGTGGTCAAGCCCGTAATAAAAGGAACCTGATGACGGCATGAACGGGTTCTTCAAATCCAAACCTGGTAGTTGTACTGCAAATCGATCTTCAGTCATGATAAATTCTCCCTCTTTCTATATGTATCCCAGCCGTAGCCGGGTATTTTATGTCTGTTAGTCCATTGGCGTAACAGCGAATGATTGTGATTCCAAAACGCTCAACAAGGCTGCCACTGTATCGAATGCCGTAAACAACGGCACCGCATTTTCAATGGCTGCGTTACGAATCAAACGACCGTCTGACATCGTCGTTCCATCTTGACGCGTGGTATTCACAACAATTTGGAGCTTGCCATCACGCATTGCCGTCACAGCATTGTTGTCAGTTTCGCTAATCTTATCCAACACATCGACGCGCAAACCGTTTTGGGCGAAGAAAGCGCCCGTTCCGGCTGTTGCAACCAGTTGGAAACCAAGGTCATCGAAGCGACGTGCCAAAGCTAGTGCTTCCCCCTTGTCTTCATCAGCAACCGTGAATAAGACATTACCAAATGTTGGCACCTTCACGTTCGATGCGACGAACGCCTTGTACAACGCCTTTTCGAACGTTGAATCTGATCCCATCACTTCTCCAGTTGACTTCATTTCTGGTCCAAGCAATGAGTCAACATCTGGCAACTTCGTGAATGAGAAGATTGGGGCCTTGACGTGAACCGTCTTAGGCTCAGGGATGACCCCCGTTTCAAAGCCCATGTCGGCCAATCGCTCGCCTAGCATGACGCGCGTTGCTAATTGCGCCAACTTCAAGTGCGTCACCTTTGAAATGAATGGCACTGTACGTGAAGCACGTGGATTAACTTCGATAACGTATGCCGTATCTTCATGAATAACGAATTGGACGTTCATCAAACCAACTGTGTTCATCGCCTTCGCCAAGTCGATTGACGCTGCCACCATTTCATCCTTCACCTTTTGTGAAAGCGTTTGGGCTGGATAAACTGACATTGAGTCACCTGAGTGAACCCCGGCACGTTCGATGTGTTCCATGACACCAGGAATAATGACTGTTTCTCCGTCTGACAAAATATCAACTTCCGCTTCTGAACCCATCAAGTATGAGTCAATCAAAACCGGGTGATCATTTGACACTTGCACAGCACGGCCCATGTAGTCCGTCAATTCGTCTGGGTTTGTCACAATTTCCATGGCGCGACCGCCCAAAACGTATGATGGGCGCACGAGGACTGGATAACCAACTTCATCCGCTGCAGCCAATGCGCCAGCCACAGTCGTTGCCGTCTTACCAACTGGTTGTGGCAAACCAAGTTGCTTAATCACTTGGTCAAACTCTTCACGATCTTCGGCACGGTCTAGGTCCGCAACCGTCGTTCCCAAAATTTGCACGCCATGTTCAGCAAGTGGTGCGGCCAAGTTAATCGCCGTTTGACCACCGAATTGCACGACAACACCCTTTGGTTGCTCCAAATCAATCACGTTCATCACGTCTTCCAACGTCAACGGCTCAAAGTACAACTTGTCTGAAACTGAGAAGTCTGTTGATACCGTTTCAGGATTTGAATTCATGATAATAGCTTCGTAGCCCGCCGCTTGAATTGCCTTTACCGCATGCACGGTCGCGTAATCGAACTCAACACCTTGCCCGATACGGATCGGACCTGAACCCAACACAAGGACACTTTCCTTGTCCGTCACAACTGATTCGTTTTGTTGTTCGTATGTTGAGTAGTAGTACGGCGTTTGTGATTCAAACTCAGCCGCCACCGTATCAACCATCTTGTAGACCGGTTGCAATCCCATCGTTCGACGCATTTCACGCACTTCAGCAACTGTCTTACCCCAGAAGCCTGCGATTGTCTTATCTGCAAAACCGTTACGCTTTGCCAATTCAAGTGTGTCGGCATCCCCAACGTTTTGCTTCAATGCTTGTTCGAGCTCGACCAAGTGCAAGACCTTATCAAGGAAGAAGTAGTCAATCTTCGTGCGGTTGTGAATATCATCAATCGACACACCACGACGGAACAAGTCAGCAATCATGAACAAACGATCATCACGTGCTGGCATCAAGGCATCTAGCAAATCTGCGTCCGTCGTATTATCAAACGTGATGTCGTTCAAACCCGTCGCCCCGATTTCAAGTGAACGAACGGCCTTGTTCATGGCTTCCTCGATGTTACGACCGATAGCCATGACTTCACCAGTTGCCTTCATTTGCGTTCCCAAACGACGGTCAGCTGAAGCAAACTTATCGAATGGCCAGCGTGGAATCTTAACGATTACGTAGTCCAAAGCTGGCTCGAACTCAGCCATCGTCGTACCCGTTACTGGGTTAATGATTTCGTCCAACGTCAAGCCCACCGCAATCTTCGCCGCCATCTTGGCAATTGGATAACCTGTTGCCTTTGACGCCAAAGCAGATGAACGAGATACACGTGGGTTAACTTCGATAATGTAGTACTTAAATGACTCAGGATCCAGAGCCATTTGGATGTTAACCCCACCCTCAATCTTCAAGGCGCGGATAATCTTCAAGGCTGCGTCACGCATCATTTGTAGCTCGCGGTCAGCCAACGTTTGTACTGGCGCTACCACGATTGAATCACCCGTGTGAATCCCAACTGGATCAAAGTTTTCCATTGAAGCCACAATCAAGGCGTTGTCAGCGGCATCACGCATCACTTCGAATTCGATTTCCTTGAAACCGGCGATTGAACGTTCAATCAACACTTGCGTTACTGGTGACAATTCCAACCCGTTCGCTGAAATTTCAACCAATTGTGCGTGATCGTTGGCGATACCACCACCAGTTCCACCTAGCGTGTAGGCCGGACGGACAATCACTGGGTAACCGTGCTCGTCGGCAAACGCCACCGCTTCTTCAACTGTCGTAGCAATCGTTGACTCTGGTACCGGTTCGTTCAAACGATCCATCAAGTCCTTAAACTCTTCGCGATCTTCAGCTTCTTGGATAGCTGATAGCTTCGTTCCCAGCAATTCGATGTTCAACTCGGCCAAGATACCAGCTTCAGACAAATCCTTAGCCATGTTCAAACCAGTTTGACCACCCAGCGTTGGTACGATGGCATCAGGACGTTCCTTGCGCAAAATGCGTTCCAATAATTCCAATGACAATGGCTCGATGTAGACCTTATCTGCCATCTCAGTGTCCGTCATGATTGTGGCTGGGTTTGAGTTAACCAAAACCACTTCATAGCCTTCTTCTTTCAATGACATCGCAGCTTGCGTGCCTGAGTAATCAAACTCAGCTGCTTGTCCAATAACGATTGGTCCTGAACCAATAACCAAAACCTTCTTAATGTCCTCGCGCTTAGGCATGTGACGCCCCCTTCTTCTCTTCAGCAATCATCTCCAAAAATTGGTCAAACAAATACTCGGCATCGTGTGGACCAGGCGCAGCATCTGGGTGGAATTGCACTGAGAATGCTGGGCGGTTCTTCAAACGAACGCCTTCAACGGTGTGGTCGTTAATTTCTTCGTGTGTGATTTCAAGGTTCGTGCCAACAATTGATTCAGCTGAAACGGCGTACCCGTGGTTTTGTGACGTGAAGTCGACACGACCATTCGTAAAGTTACGCACCGCGTGGTTAAAGCCACGGTGACCAAACTTCAACTTGTACGTTTCTGCCCCGTTAGCGAGTGAGAATAGTTGGTGACCCAAGCAAATTCCCATCAATGGCAAGCGGTCTTGCAACGTACGAATGACATCTAAGACACCTTCAACTGATTCAGGATCACCAGGTCCATTTGAAAGCAACACGCCATCTGGATTCATATCCAAGATTGTCTTGGCATCAACATCCGCTGGGAATACCATGACATTCACCCCGCGCTTAGACAAGGCGCGCAGAATTGAGTTCTTCAAGCCGAAATCAATCATCGCAATTGAAACCCCTTCGGTTGGGTTCACATAGGTAGTCTTCGTCGTTACTTCGGCAACTTGTTGGTTTGACAATTGCGTTGCTTGCAAGTCAGCAACCGTTGTCTCCGTTACTTCGTCCACAATCGTTGCCTTCATAACACCATAATCACGAAGTTCCTTCGTCAAAGCACGTGTATCAATGCCCGTCAAACCTGGCAAATCCATTGCTTCGGCCCATTCCGCAATTGACATTTGTGAACGCCAGTTCGATGGACGACGGGCAATTTCGTGCGTGACAATCGCCGATGCGGCAGGCTTCAATGATTCGAAATCATCGCGGTTAATCCCGTAGTTACCAATCAATGGGTACGTAAACGTCAAAATTTGACCGTGATAAGACAAGTCAGTAATTGATTCCTGGTAGCCTGACATGCCTGTGTTAAAAACCAATTCTCCAACGACCGGCTTCAATGATCCGAACCCCTCGCCGGCATACACTGAACCATTTTCCAAAACCAGATAGCGCTTCATGTTCTTCCCCTTATGCTTCATAAACAACGTTGCCGGCAACGACCGTCAACACTGTTTGTCCGTAAATTGTTTCCCCGATAAATGGTGTATTCACACCCTTTGATACAAATTCATCTGCTGTAATCGTGTGCGCCGTTTCCAAATTGAACAAGGCCAAATCAGCAATTTCGCCGACAGCTAGCGTCGTTGGCGCTGCCAAATTAAAGGCCTTGGCCGGTTGTGTAATCATCCAGTTTAGCAACTGCTCCAAACTAGCAATGCCCGGCTTAACCAAATGCGTATATAGCAACTGGAAACTTGTTTCGATACCGGTAATGCCAAACGCGGCCCCAACAAATGAACGCTCCTTCTCTTCGACGCTGTGTGGCGCGTGGTCAGTCGCAACCATATCAATCGTGCCGTCTAGCAATCCAGCAATCACCGCAGCGCGATCTTCTGGTGCACGTAGCGGTGGGTTCATCTTAAACAAGGCGTTGTCACCGTCAATGTCATTTTCGTCCAACAACAAGTGGTGTGGTGAAACTTCCGCTGTCACCTTCACGCCCATTTGCTTTCCCATACGAACCAAGGCAACTGATTCCTTCGTTGACAAGTGTGCCACGTGGTAATGCACACCGGCAGCCTTTGCCAATACCAAGTCACGCGCGAGTTGTGATGATTCAGCCAATGGGTTAATCCCTGGCAACCCAAGTTCTTCTGAGCGCTTACCAAGGTTCATCACCCCACCGTTCATCAAAGAATCATCTTCCAAGTGCGCAACCAATGGTCGGTCAACTGCTGCTGCGGCCTTCATCGCCGTTAGCATTGTTGCTGCCGTTTGAACACCCTTACCATCGTTTGTGAAGGCAACCGCGCCGGCATCAGCCAACGCTTGGATATCACTCACATCATCTGACGTCAAACCTTCTGAAATTGCGGCATATTGTTCGATATGCACCACACCATCACTCGCATTCTTAGCTTGAACTTGTTGGAATGCTGCAACCGTTGCTGGTACTGGATTCAAGTTGGGCATTGCTGCGACCGTCGTAAATCCGCCACGTGCTGAAGCCTTTGAGCCGGTTGCAATTGTTTCCTTATATTCAAAACCTGGCTCACGGAAGTGGACGTGAATGTCAACCAAGCCTGGCGTTAGCAACGCTCCCTTTGCGTCAATCACGCGATCAGCTTGTGCATCCAAAACCACATCAATCGCTGCAATTTTGCCATCTTCAACCAAGACATCTTGGTTAATCAATTCATCATCATGTGACACAACTTGTGCGTTCTTAATAAGCAAACTTGCCATGTTAATTCTCCTCAGTTAAAGCGTTCAAAATCGCCATGCGGGCGTAAACACCGTTTGTCATTTGTTGGAAGATGCGTGACTTGCTTGCCTCAACCAATTGATCCGCAATTTCGACCCCGCGATTAACTGGCGCTGGGTGCATCACGATTGCTGAATCTTTCAAAGTGTTATAGCGTTCCTCAGTTAGCCCGTATTCAAAGTGGTACGTAATCGGTGAAAAGTCAGCATTTTCAACGGTCGCGATGCGTTCATGTTGCACACGTAGCAACATCACCACGTCCAAGTCGGCTAAATCATCATCAAACGTCGTATACGTACCGAATTGGTCGAAATCAGCCGGGTACCAGTCTTCTGGACCAGCAAATGAAACCGTTGCACCAAGTCGTTGCAAAATTTCAGCATTTGAACGTGCCACGCGTGAGTGTGATAAGTCCCCAACAATGCGAACCTTCAACCCTTCGAACTTACCAAACTCTTCATAGATAGTGACCAAATCTAACAAGCTTTGTGATGGGTGTTGGCCATTACCGTCACCAGCGTTAACAAGTTGTGGCATGTATGGTGTTGCTTCCTTAATCAATGGCGCATACCAGTCATTAATCTTGTGGCGCAGTACCACAACGCTTACCCCGATTGCCCCGAGCGTCTTAAGTGTGTCGCTCAAGCTCTCACCTTTTTGGGTCGAGCTGGTTTGTGGGTCAATCATGACTTGGTGCCAACCCAGGTTCGTTTCGGCAACCTGGAAACTCGAATGTGTACGAGTTGAATTCTCAAAAAATAGATTGGCGACCAATCGATTTGACTGTTTAACATCTTTTGATCCGTTCTTATAAGCCAACGCATCCTCAATCAAAGTCATAATCGTCTCGGTTGGTAAATCGTTCAAGTTAACAAAATGCCGCATGTGCCACTCCCTTTCTGCAATAAAAAAGCCTCGTGAATCCAGTGATTCACGAGGCTGTCCTTCTGATTAGTCTGGTGGTAGTCCTTCCCCATGCGAGTGTTGAATTTCCCCTGTACCCCTAATCAACGCAACCCTTTGTAGCCTCACGGGACTAAAAATTTAAAAGGTTATTTGTTGTTGAAAATACTATAGCACGGGCATTTCATGACGTAAATATGACTTTTTACCAATCAAAATTTCATAAAACGTTTAACGTGTTGCTATGATAGGGTTTTTGTTTTTATTACAGTTTAATTACATTTTACTAATTGGGTTAAACTCTTCTTTTTGTTTAGTTAAATGGAGGTAGTGGTGTGTGTCCGTCCTATCGGCCGGAGTGCTTGGCTCCTTCTGAGGTACGTGTCTATACGCGTGGCAGGGCCAAGCACAGCAGCTGAGTAATACTCTATTTGTTTGATCTACATCCACCGAAATACTGCGAGGTGAAACTGTTCACCTATTTAATTCGCGGTAGATGATCATCTAAGACAGACTAGAACATCTTGGTTGCTGGCATGGGATAGCGACGACACACACTACTAAAACGAAAAACACCACAACCCGAAGATTGCAGTGTTTGTGATTAGCTAATTTGTGCTTCTTGTTCACGGGCCATAAAGACGTCGTCGTTGACGCGGATCATGTGTCCACGCAATTGGAACTCTTCAACACCCTTTGAGATAAACTTGGTCAATTGCATCTTACCAACGTGGAGGTACGCAGCTAGTTCAGCTTGCGTGCGGAAACGGTGTTCACCGTCGACTTCATAACGCCACTCGTTGGCTGCTTTTTGCCATTGTTCATGTGCCCATGCCACGACTTCAGGGTGATCCAAATCACCACCATACTTGGCCGCGCGCTTCATCATCTCAGGAATCCAATTCATGTCTCCACCTCTCACTTTCTATCTCTTCTTTTTTCACAGTAGCTGTTGGTCTAAAACCCCTGACTTCAGTCAGGCGCAAGACCAAAGACGCACCTGATAAGGGCGACTTGGTCACGTCGGAGGCCAAAAACCTCCGACATTCTCAGTCTGCTTTATCGTTTGCCCCTTGGCTATGAACTAAGATTAAGACATAAGTGCGGGTATCAACCCAAAAGTGCCAGAATTGACACAAATATCGCAACTTTTTTTATTCGTCAAGCGAATCGTTTTGCATTTGCGCAATTCCGGTAATCAAATTGAAGTGATGACGAAGCGTATCAGCGATGAAATTCCGTTCGTTTTTAAATAACTGATTCCCCGTTAGATGCTGATAGTCGCAGACAAAGTCCTCGAACGCGGCTAAACCGACTTCGGGATAATCGAAGAACATTTGATAAACTCGGTAAACATCTAGGCGCCAGCGCCACGTTGCAAATGTGAAGATACGTGGGTCACGTTGAACCTCACCTTCTGCAATCTTTAGGATGCGATCAAAGGCTTCACGATTGTCTTCAAGTAAGTACTTCAGCAACACAAATTCAGCATTATTTAGAACTGAGCTAATCGGCGCGCGGAAAACCTGGCGATTGTGCATATACTCATCCGCAATTCCGAGTCGCTAATGATGAGGTCGACATTATCCAAATCAACAAACGAATAGGTAACCAGGCGGTGTTCCGCTTCGTGCCATTCATCCAAATGTAGCAAGTATTCCGTAATCGTTTTTGCCAAGTCGATTTGGATAATACTCGTCGGATCAAAATCAGACAACTGTTGATTCACATAGACTTGAAACTCTAACGCCGTTTCATAATCAGCATGATTACCAGTCCGACCGTACTCTGCTAGCGCTTGTTCAGCCACTGTTTGATAGTCATATGGATTAACATCGAAGGCCGCAAAACGATTCTTAGCCTTTGAATTCGGATTCACCTGGAAAAACACGGTTAAATCCGCTGGCAGCAATCGCAGGTACCTCATCATATCAAACAAGTCTTCCAAACGAATCGCTACTTCCTGGTGAATAATCCGGTACAACTTAGACCGTGTGACCCCGTACTGCGTTAATTCACTACTATTGATATGTTTTCCCTTAATCAAATAACGCAAGGCCACTCCAAAACTATCTGGCATTTCCGCCTTAGGTAAGTCATCGTACGTTGTTGAAAACATGCTTGGGGCATCGTGTTTCATGTGGTGTCGCTTCATTGTAAGTGCTTGCCAGAGTCCAGGGAATGACATGGTGTCATATGTCATTCGGACTTCCTGACTTCCTCGCTTAACAGCCACTGCAATCCACTCTGCAAATTGACGTTCAGCCGCTGGACTGTTTTCAATGTAATACGACTTCAGCATCTTCGCGAATTGGCGTAGCATAAACAGTTCAACATTGGATGGTCGCGCAGGTTGATTGATAATGGCATCCAACACAAATAACATCGTCGGCAGTGACTTTAGGGTTGGACGCATCAAGTGTACGAGCGCGTAATAATGAATACGCAAAATCGTTAGGTAGATTGGCATCGGCATGTAGCCGGCGAATATCCCAATACTCTTAGTGAAAATCTCGTACATTCGATAGAATCTTTTCGGGGTCAGCTTATCAGCGATAATCGAAAAGAGTTGAATTTCAAAGAACGTGAACAACTGGTAATCCTTCAGTTCTTCATATATCGCCGTCACGAATGGCTTACAGTCCACTTCCTGCTTATGCGCAATCAGATACTGAAACGCCAAATTGTATTGGAAATACGCCACCAACTGGGTTCGTTGATATTTTTCCCACAAGGCTTTTTGGTAAACCTCTAGTTCAGTTAACGTCAAATCGCGAGCACGCAGTAAATTCAAAGTGAACGGCGCTTGGACCACATCAGTATCCACAACTAATTCGGCAAATGAAATCGTCAGCACATCCATCAAAATCTGCAGATCACTGATTGCCAAATCACGTTCGCCGCGAATAAAGGCAAAATATTTACTTTTCGAAATCCCGTTATCCACAATTGTTTGGACAGAAACGTTCTTGTTTTTACGAATTTCATTAATTCGTTCAGCAATCATCTGCGTCATGGTGGCTGCTCCTTTCATCATTTCCTTCATGATACCCACAAACTATGAAAAAAGCGGGCGATTTTGTCTCATTTTTGATACTTTCCGTTAAATAGGACTGTCGTCCAACTATACTAATAACATCAAGAGAAAAGAGATGAGGATTTTCATGAAGAATTTGATGCCAAACTGGATGTTGACACAAATGCCTGCCACTACGCGTGCAGCCTACGAAGCACACGTTGAGACGACTAAGAAAGCCTTGAAGAAGTAGCAAAAACGACCCACACAGATTTGTGTGGGTCGTTTTTTAGGCTAAGCCGTAACTATCACTAATGTCGTTAAGCAACACTTGATAGCGTGACGTGATAAACGGCTTACCCGTCAGCATGTGATAATCCGTAAAGAAGCGCTCTAACTGGCGCATCGCTTCAACTGGATCATCGAAAAATGTCGCATACAAATTATTAATTGCCATGCGTGTGCGCCAATTTGCCCACTGCATAATTTTGCTGTCGCCAGCTGCAGCGCGGTTCATAACCGTCAAAATTTTGTCAAAGCGGGTTTGATCTCGCTTAAGCAACGCCTGAATCAAAACCGGCTCCAAGTCATGCAACACCACATTAAGTGGCGTCCGGAAGATATCTCGATTTTCCACGTGACGACTCAAAAACAATGCGCGATAGATGACGTCCTCGATATCTTCGCAATCAAGCATCGCCCAACGTGCGACACGATGGTCCGCTTCCTGCCAAACCTGCAAGCTATCAAGATACCCCTGCACATCGCGCGCTAACTGGGCGGCATCATCTGATAACAACCATTTATCAATCAGATGTTGCCCCGCTAAACCACGATACGTAAAACTATTTAACAAGTGACGTGGGTTTTCAGTGCGCTCATACGCATCTTCTTCCGTTTGAATCATCGTTTTAAAGTCTTCGGCCGTGCAAGCCGCAAATGAATCGTTCCAGTCTACGCCTGGCGTTCGTACCGTCAACTTCGCATATACTGTGATATCTGTCGGCTCAACACGTAGAATATGCATCATCTTAAGCATTTCCGTGAGCGTCATTAATTCTGGCTGGTCAACAATCACGTCTAATCGTTGCTTTGAAATGCCGAAACTCAGCAATTCATCTTTTGAAATCCCCTTCACCATGCAGATGTCTGCCACGCTATCACGAATATTTTCATTCAACGACACAAACGTTTGCTCTTCATACGGCTTGGTAAATAAGCTCTTACCGTCATTCTTCAAGTGGTGGCGCTTTGACGTGACCACTTGCCAAATACCTGCTAAATCGAACGTCATTTCACCAAACGACATCAACGCAACCTGTCGTCGCTGTGCGGCCTCAATGAAGATTCTAAATTCATTAGCTGCATGAACTGGATTACCAAAGAAATATTCTTCCAGCAGTTCTGCATAATGAGCCAGCATACGCAATTCTAAGTTACCAGCATTATTGGGTTGCTTTGAAATCGCATGCAAAACGAAACGCATCGTCTCAACTGAATTCACTGAATCATGAATCAACAACACCAACGCGCGATAATGAACGCGCAAAACTAGTTCACCAACCCGTTGCGGAATATAACTTGTGAACTCTGGGACACTACGAATAAAGATTTCATATAATGGGTAGAATTCCGACGCCCGTAATACCGGTGCAAGTTGCGAGAACACCTGCATTTCAAAATGGGTGAACATCTGATAACGAGACAATTCACCCAACAACGCGGCTAGTGGCTCGCGATACGACACTTGCACACGTCGCTTATACAAAACATCGAACGTCAAGGCGATTAGATGGAAGCCCTTGTAACCAGTATTTCGATACTCTTGTTCCGTCTTATCACGTTTCTGCGCCAGCTCCTCAGCCGACATCGTTTGGGCCCCGTCTAGTTGCACCCCATGGGTGTCATCCCATTCATCAGTATCCATCCAGAGTTCTGCAAATGACATCGTTAACAAATCAAGCATGGTCGTGATTTCCCCAAGCGTAATGTTGTCATTGCTGTGTACGAACTGGCGATAGCGATCAGCCGAAATACCGTTTAGCGCAATCGTTTCAAGTGAAACATGCTTGGCATTTCGAACCGTATTTAGTTTTTCAACAATTGTTGCCAAGATGCACACCTCCCCCAAGGTTTAAGTTCTTTAAGGATATTGTAACTGCACAAAAAAAGCAACAATCGCACTGGATTGTTGCTTAATTGGTTTATTAACTAACCTGATTTTCAGTGAGGATTTTCTGAATGATTTCATCCATCTCTGGTGTCTTCGTCCATTCAGTGTATTCCTTGATGGCTACCATCTCTGGAATTTCAAAATTCTCATTTACATACTTTTCATACTTTTCAACGTTACCTGAGTGCGGGATATTAATCTTAAGAATGCGGACACTCTTAATCATCCCCTGCTCAGCCGCGTACTCAGCTTGACCATTATGCAATAGATTTCCAATTTCTTTGTAGGTCGAGCCATCATTACGCGTAATTTCTTCAATGATATCAAGCGTTTGATACTCTGCAGCCATTATTAGTCTACCCCAACTTCTTTACGAACAACCGCTACAATACGGTCAACGTACTCACCAACAAGTTCTTCCGTTTGGGCTTCAGCCATAACACGCAACAAATCTTGCGTACCTGAAGGGCGAACAAGGACGCGACCATTGTCACCCATCTCGGCTTCGACCTCAGCAATCACTTGCTTGATTGCTTCGTTTTCCAAGGCAGCTTTCTTGTCTTGCACCTTCACGTTAACCAACTTTTGTGGGTAAACCGTCATCTCAGCTGCAAGCTCTGACAACTTCTTACCCGTTGACTTCATCACGTGCAACAATTGCAAAGCCGTCAACATACCGTCACCAGTCGTTGACCAGTCCAAGAAGACCACGTGACCTGATTGCTCACCACCTAGGTTGTAACCTGACTTCAACATCTCTTCAACAACGTAGCGATCACCAACGGCCGTCTTAACAGATGAAATGTTGTGCTCAGCCATTGCCTTGTACATACCGATGTTTGACATAACCGTCGTCACAATGGTGTCTTGCTTCAAGCGACCATGTTCTGACAAGTACTTACCCGTGATGAACATAACCTTGTCACCATCAACAATGTCACCGTTCTCATCAACGGCAATCAAGCGGTCACCGTCACCGTCAAAAGCCAACCCAACTTGGGCACCGTTTTCAACCGTGAACTTAGCAATTGCTTCAGGATGCGTTGAACCAACACCCTTGTTGATGTTCAACCCGTCTGGTGATGTTGCCATCGTTACAAAATCAGCCCCCATATCGGCAAACAAGTTTGCGACAAGGCCTGACGTTGCACCGTTAGCAGCATCGATAGCAATGTTCATGCCATCCAAACTATCAGGAATCGTCGTTTGCAAGTACTCAAGGTACTTAGCAGCCCCTTCTGGGAAGTCAGAGACAGTTCCCAGACCTTCAGCAGCTGGACGAGGCAACGTATCTTCCGGCGCATCCAACAACGCTTCAATTTCAGCTTCCAATTCGTCTGACAACTTGAAACCATCAGCACCAAAGAACTTGATACCGTTGTCTTCAGCAGGATTGTGCGATGCCGTGATTTGTGCACCAGCATCAGCCTGTTGTGCACGAACCAAGTAAGCAACACCTGGCGTTGAAATAACGTTCAAACGCAAAATTTCGATACCGACAGAAAGCAAACCAGCAATCAATGCATGCTCAAGCATTTGACCAGACATACGTGTATCACGTCCTACTAACACACGTGGGCGACGTCCTTCAGCGTGACGCGTCAATACCGCACCACCCATTCGTCCTAGTCGAAAAGCCAACTCAGGCGTTAGCTCCTTGTTCGCAATTCCACGAACCCCATCCGTTCCAAAGTAATGTAATTCAACCATGTCTTAATTCTGCTCCTTCGGCGTAATTGTAATCGTTACTGTCGTTGGATCAACGCTGTCTGTACCTTCTGGCGTGTTAACAGTAATCGTCTGTGATGACGCACCTGTTACGCCAGACAAATCAACAGTAACTGGAATTTCCTTTATTTTGTTCAATACATCAATCTTACCACGAACCGTGATTTCATTCACCGAGCCCGTAAGATCGAAGTTATCGGCATTGCCGTTCTTTGTTTTAATGGCCACCGGCACTTGCTTCGTTCCCGTACCAGCAGAAACCGGAATCTTAACCGTTGTCACTTGTGGTGAAATCGCAACATCTACCACGTGTCCATTCGCATCAAGCGCTTGTAGGTTAACTTCCTGTGAGACAGATTTCTTTGTATCGCGTTGCAAATTAACTGCAGCGACAACACTTGAAACTGAATCAATCGCACTTTGACGACCCATCAATTGGACGTTGTTGACTGAAGATGTCACCGTACCAACTGTGTAACCATCAGCGATGGCGTCCTTATTATAGTCCGTGTGAACGGTGTAATAAGCTGACGTACGCTTGTAGATGGTAATCGTCAATTTTTGCTTGGCTAGCTTATAAGTCAAATCGCGATTCAATCCCGATACCTTCAAAGCAACCGTGTGCTCACCATCGGTCAACTTCTTCAAATCCGCATAGACTTGAAAGTTCTTGGTATTCTTAGCAGCCGTCACGAGAGCCGATGAACCGGTTAACGTGACATCAACCGTATCCGGCACCCCATTAATATAATAATCATCAGTATCAATGCCCGTCAATTGCACTGGCACTGCTACAGTCTCCGTTTTAGAGGATACCATGCCCTTAAGGAGACCCGTCGTCGACTCGCTCGTCGCAGTCTTCGTACGCGTTGTCCCATTTGATTGTCCGTCGGCATAAGCTGACATCAAGATGGCAACAAGCAAAGTCGCAACAACATAGACAATTTTGTCATATCCTTTTTTCATGTTACTTCTCACCTCGCTTACCAAATGGCATCACGCGTGACCACCATGTCTGCTTGACATCCCCATCAGCTGGTACCAACTGACGCGTTAAGTACTTGCGGTAATCTTCACGAGACAGCGATTGCATCAATTCCGCATTACGTGTGATTGACACATCCCCTGTTTCTTCTGACACAACAATCGTGAGGGCATCTGTCACTTCAGAAATACCCACTGAGGCACGGTGACGAGTTCCTAATTCCTTGGGAATCGTTGGGTTATCAGACAACGGCAAGTATGCTGCCGCCGCTGCCAATCGCGCGTCCTTAATGATAACCGCCCCATCGTGCAACGGTGTATTCGGGATAAACGTGTTAATCAACAATTGGCTTGAAACTTCAGCATCAATCTTGATACCTGTTTCAATGTATTCTTCCAACCCAGTCTCCATTTCAATTGAAATCAGCGCACCAATATGACGCTTTGACATGTATTGAATGGCATCATCCAACTCATTAATCAAACGCGTTTCTTGCTGGTATGCCTGCTTTTGCTTGAATAAAGCTGAGCGTCCCAAGTGTTCCAAACCACGACGAATTTCAGGTTGGAACACAACAACCAAAGCAATAACTCCCCAATTAATGATTTGATCAGTCAACCAGGAAATGGTCGTCAAACCAACGTACCAACTAATTAGCTTGACCGCGATAACGATACCAACACCACGTAGCAACGTGACGGCTTTCGTGCCGCGAATCAACATCATCAAGCGGTACAACAGCCACCAAACGATGACAATATCGATAATCCGGACGACGCTAATAGTCTTTATGAGTGACTCAAAATCAATGTTCATAACGTCCCCTATTCTTCTTCATCAGTCAACATACCAGCTTCAGCAAAATTAATCATTTGACGAATCTTCAACCCAGTTTCTGCTGAGATAAAGTGGGCATCGTACAAATGTTGCGTCGCTTCACGCTGTGCGTTCAACCCAGAAACTTCCAAATCCATGCGAACAAGCGCTTCTTGTTGTGGACCACCATGGTCATGCTTCTCATGCTCAAGGCGTGAACGGTACGTAATAATCAAATTATAAGCTGCCGTTTGATCCGTCTTAGAAGCTTGACCCGCCTCACTCTCAAGGTAATCCGAGATAGCTGCAATCGCTTCCTTGGCAGCTTCGTGACGAGCAACCTTGTATTCCGCAATCAAACGATCAGATGAATCATCGCTTAACCAAACACGAATTGATCGACGAGTCATGACCACGAAACGCTTAAGTTGGCGCCATGTGCGCTTACGCTTATCGTGCGTCACCAAATCATCCAAGTCGGCTTCCATACGATCAATACGGCGGTTTTCACTGGCAAAGACCAATGGTGTAATGCGTTCCTCAACTAACAATTTACGTAGCGCACTGCGCTCGGCATCTAAGGCAAGCTCACGTAGGTTAATTTCGGCCTTCAAAATTGGGCTCAACTTGTCCGCCTTCATAAAGCGCATCTGCAACTGACGAATTTGCATTTGGTAACGCAAAATAATTTCGTAAGCAATCGCTTGATTTGACTCGCGACGACGCGTTTCAATTTCACGAACCGCTGATTGCAACACATAAACACGCGCACGTGCTTCAGACATGTGCTGGGCTACAACCGGATGTGCTTCCGTATCACCAGGTGGCACTTGGGTCTTTGGCTTTTCAGCCAATAGTGGCAAGAAGATAACGGCTGCCAATAGCGAAATGATAATCGCAATTGCAGCGATGAATAGCATCAATGAGCGTTGTGGGAACGGCAAGCCTGAGTCCGTCATCAAAGGCACAGACAACACACCGGCCATCGTTACGGCACCACGGACACCTGACAAACCTGACAACAATGCCACACGCCAAGAAGCGGTTTCATTTTTGTGGTTCTTCAATCGAACCCATTGGTTAATGTACGTCCAAATCACACGCATACCGAAGATGACTAACCAAGTAATGACAGCGTATAGCAACGCCATTGGTAATGAAACTGAATTTCCCAGGTTCGTCGCCAATGGCAATTCAATTCCCAGAATGACGAAAATATAACCATTCAAGAGGTAACCAAACACGTTCCAGGTGTTAATCCCCACCACGTGCAACTCACCAGAATAATCGGCGTCATTTTGTGTATGCAAATTCTGAACAATAGCAGCAACCACGACCGCGATAACGCCGGATGTGTGTAGCTCTTCCGCCAACAGATAAACTAAGAACGGCGTGAACAGTTGAAGCACCACGCGGAAAACAACGTCAGTATTACCATGAGCTGATAACCAATCGCCCAAAGTATTCAATGCAAATCCCAATACCAGTCCAACAACCGTTCCCATCAACGAGATGTAAAGGAAATTAGATGTGGCGGCAAATAGTGAGAATGTCCCAGCTGACGCAGCGGCGACAGCAAATTTGAATCCCACCAAACCACTGGCGTCGTTAATCAAACTTTCACCGGCAACCAAGTGCATGATTGATGGTGGCAATTTAGCTTGCTTCGCAATCGCTGCCACAGCCACCGGATCAGTTGGTGATAAGATGGCGGCGATGGCCAAAGCAACCGGCAATGGCAACTCCGGTACCAACGCATAAATGATAAATCCGCCTAAAATTGTTGTAATAAAGACTAATAAGATGGCATTTCCGAAAATGGCTCCGCGAAGCTCCCAAAGTTCTTTCTTTGGAAAGCGCCAAGCATCGGAATACAAAAGTGGTGCAATAAACAGCAACAAGAACCATTCTGTCTCTAACTCAACGTGTAGATTTAAAAACAAAGCGGCCAGCAGACCCAAAGCGATTTGGATCAAGCTGACCGGCACACGTTTGAGGAAGTGAGACAAAATATTACTAATGACCACCAATGACGTTAATGCCACTATGGTTTGTAATAGCTCCATAAATCCTCCCCTAATTCAATTACAAATTACAATCCCAAAATACGCACTTCAGTTTCCAAATCAACGCCAAACTTTTCCTTGACGACTGATTGCACGTGCTTAATCACGTTGATGTAATCTGAGCCGGTTGCATCCCCACGATTAACAATGAAACCTGCGTGCTTTGTTGACACTTGTGCGCCACCAATTTGGAAGCCTTGCAAGCCAGCATCCATAATCAGCTTTCCAGCAAAGTAACCTTCTGGACGCTTGAAAACAGATCCGCAAGATGGGAACTCCAAAGGTTGCTTACTTGCTCGCTTTTGGTTGAAGTCTTCCATCTTGGCCTCAATTTCAGCCCCATCGCCTGGCTCCAACTTGAACGTCGCAGCCAAAATAACATCACCTGTTTCTTGCACTAAACTGTGTCGGTATGCAAAAGACAATTCTTCGTTTGTGTACGTCTTTATTTCGCCAGTTGGCGTCATCACATCAGCTGATTCAAGCCATTCATCAACTTGACCACCATAAGCACCAGCGTTCATGTAGACGGCACCCCCGACAGAACCAGGAATACCTGCGGCCCACTCGATACCTGACAAATCATGCTCGCGCGCAACTTGCGTCACATCGATGATGGCAGCACCGGCATGTGCCTTAATGCGTGTACCAGATACGGCGATGTCGGTCATCTTAGTTAAGAAAATAACCAAGCCTACCAAGCCGGCATCCGTAATAATCAAGTTAGACGCATTTCCAAGCACCGTTACTGGCATTTCATTATCATTGGCATACAACAAGACATCACGTAATTCTTCATCATCATGTGGCCAGAAAGCCCATTCGGCATTTCCACCGACACGCGTGTTCGTGTAAGCTGACAAATCAACGTTTTGTTGAATTTCTAGCCCCGGAAAGGCCGTCTTTAGTTGTGTTGTCATTACTCTTTCTCCGCTAAATAACTTTTACTAATTGTTTCAATGGATCAACACCGAACTGCTCAGCTTGCGTCACTAAGATGCGTGCCGCTGCAACCGTATCATCCAAAGCGTTGTGGTGGTGTTCCAAATCAATATTCAGGGCTGCTGCAACTGTATTCAGCTTGTGATTTGGTAGCTGTGGATACAACTTGCGTGAAGTACGCACCGTGTCGAGTGACAAATAATGCGGTGCTGAAATACCGTAGTGTCCTAACGTCTCACGCAAAACACCGTTATCAAATGGCGCATTGTGTGCAATCACCAATTGATTAGGCGTATAAAATTGCTTGATGTGATCCCAGACCGCTGGAAACTTAGGTGCATCCGCAACATCCGCCTCAGTAATCCCGTGAATCTTGGTATTACGCGCATCAAAATACGATTCTGGCTTAATTAACGTATAAAATTCATCAACGAGTACATTGTCGCGCACCACCACAAGTGCCATTGAAACGGCACTATGACGCTGTGCACTCGCTGTTTCAAAGTCCATTGCGACAAAATTCATGTTATCTATTCCTCAATTGTTAGTTTGTAATATCAAGCATCATATCAAAGGCTGCAACTGGTTTACCTGCGCCATCAAGAACAATCGCGTCAGAACCAGCCACTCGCTCAAAGCCAAACTTTTCATAAATGTGAATGGCTGGTGCGTTATGCGCTTGAACGGTCAAACGAATAATGTCGACTGAGCTATACTCAGTTGCCCAATCTAGCATCTCGGCAATCAGTGCTTGCGCTAAACCAAAGCCTTGATAAGCTTCAAGCACCGCGACACCAACTTCCACTTCACGTGGGTGATTTGGTAGCGCAGCAGCCGAAATGATACCAAATAGGTCACCTTCATCACTCGCTGCCAACAAAATAATATTGTTGGTCGTCGATTGCAAGTAACTAATGTTATCCGCCTCGGTCACATCATCAATCTTGCCCAAGTCTTGGGCCACCATAAAGGTTGTTGATTCAGATTGTAATTGATGCAACAACGCCAGCATTGGCTTGGCATCTTGGCCTTCAGCCGGCCTAATCATGACATCCATTACGCTTCTCCTTCGATAGCTGCTAAAAGCTCCTGGCTACGAGGCCCGTTTGCATTAACCGTAATTGTTCTTTGGTTTCCCGTTGTATCTGATGCAACCCGATCCAAATCAATTGTTAGCACGTCAGTTGGTAGCTCAGATTGGATAAACTCTGACCATTCAATCAGTGCGACCCCCTCACCACCAAAGTATTCAGCTAAGCCTAATTCTTCAGCTCCACCTTCTTCGCCTAGACGATAAACATCTAAGTGGTACAGTGGGAAATTTTCTGTTTGATATTCACGTACCAATGTAAACGTCGGACTCTTCAAAGGGCGCTTAATACCAAGCGCTCTAGCAAATCCTTGGGTAAATGTTGTTTTTCCAGCACCAAGGTCACCATTTAATAAGATTGTGTCCCCTGGTTGGACATTGGCCGCTAGTTTAGCAGCCAATGCTTGTGTTTCTTCTACTGTATTCACTGCTAATCTCATAGCTATAAGTATACCATTTTTGACAGACAGATTACAGGCGAAAAAGGAAGCCGTTTCCCATTAGCGGGACTGCATTTTCAGGCGTTTCTCTCGCCAATTTGGAAATAAAAAAACTCACGGACCAATCGATCCATGAGTTCATTTTCAATCATTAATTAGGCCATTGCTTGGGCTGCTGTGATGATGGCTACCTTGTAGACATCTTCTTCGTTAGCACCACGTGACAAGTCTGAGATTGGCTTTGCCAAACCTTGCAAAACAGGTCCGATAGCTTCGAAACCACCCAAACGTTGTGCAATCTTGTAACCAATGTTACCTGATTGCAAGTCTGGGAATACGAAGACATTAGCGTGACCAGCAACTTCTGATTCTGGGGCCTTAGCAGCAGCAACTGACTCAACAAAGGCAGCGTCAAATTGCAATTCACCGTCAATAGCCAACTCAGGGGCAGCCGTCTTAGCCAACAACGTTGCTTCGGCAACCTTATCAACTTGTGGTGCCTTAGCTGAACCCTTCGTTGAGAAGCTCAACATAGCAACCTTAGGGTCGATGCCGAAGACCTTAGCCGTGTTAGCTGATTGGATAGCAATTTCAGCCATCGTTTGTGCGTCGATGTCGATGTTGATAGCAGCATCGGCAAAGATGTAACGCTCGTCATCGCGTTGCATAACGAACGCACCTGAGATACGTGATGAACCTGGTGCAGTCTTGATGATTTGCAAAGCAGGACGCACAGTGTCACCAGTTGGGTGAGTTGCACCTGAAACCATACCGTCAGCAACTCCAAGGTATACCAACATCGTTCCGAAGTAGTTTACGTCTTCCAACCACTTTGAAGCAGTCGCTGCGTCCGTCTTACCGTTACGACGCTCAACCAATGCATCAACCATCTTCTCACGGGCGTCAGCTGGATACTCAGCTGGGTCCACGATTTGAACACCTGACAAGTCGAAGTTGTTTGCTGCTGCAGTTGCTTCGATTTCAGACTTGTTACCCAACAAAATTGGCTTTACCAATTCTTCGGCAGCCAAACGAATCGCTGCGCCTTGGATACGTACGTCTTCCCCTTCAGGGAATACCAACGTCTTACCTTGACCCTTAATTTGTGATGACAATTGTTCAAAGAGTTCCATGATGGAAAACCTCCACTTTTAAAATCGTTATTTATCTTACAAAATCTATTATTACAAATAATCAGCCTATTTACTAGTGAAAAGGAGAAAATATTGTGATTTTTTTCACATCACACCCAATTAATTGCTTTTACGCCGTTATCACGCAGAAAAGTGTTTGTTTGACTAAATGGTTTTGAACCGAAAAAACCACGATAAGCTGACAAGGGACTTGGGTGGGGTGCCTGCAAAATCAAGTTGTGTTCACCAACAATCAGTTTGCGCTTCGCCTGGGCCTGCTTCCCCCACAGAATAAAGACTGTTGGTTGCGCTTGTTTAGCAACTAATGAAATAATCGCATCGGTCAACGGTTCCCAGATTTGCCCTGCGTGCCCACCAGCTTGGTGAGCTGGCACAGTGAGCACCGTGTTTAACAGTAACACCCCTTGGTCTGCCCAACGATGCAAATCACCATCCATCGGCGTGCCCGCTTGCAAATCATCAGCTAGTTCTCGATAAATGTTTACCAACGACTTTGGCAAGCCCATGTCCGCCGGTACTGAAAAACTCAGCCCCTGTGCTTGACCTGGATTCGGATAGGGATCTTGGCCAAGAATCACCACTTTTACATCAGCCAAAGGCGTTGCAACAAGTGCTGCAAAGACATTTGGCAAAGCTGGATACACTTCACCGTGCCCATAAACATCCTTCGAAAAAATTGCCACTCGTTCCCAATATTCAGGCCCCATAGCAGTTTGCAACGGCGCCCACCAATCTGTTTTTGATAATTTCTCCATGTTAATCACCGCTTTTCTTTTGCGAATTCTATATAATAGTCATAAGGAGGACTTTGGGATGCGTCAATTACGATTAACACAAGTTACCCACTCGGCAACCGGCATGAGTCTTGTAACAGACGCTACCGGAGCCATCGCTTATTATATTACCGGAGAAATGGGTCAAAAAGGAAATACACTTCGAATACTTAATCAAAGCGCAACGGTCTTAGCTGAGCTTGAACAAGCATCGCTGGGTTTCCTACCCCGCTTTACAATGACAGTAAACGGCCAGCAAGTTGGTTCAATTGGTCTATCGTTACAGTTACACGAAATATCATTCGTGAGCGGTTTAAATTGGCTCATTCTAGGTAATCTGGATAAACAAAAATTCCAAATCACGCACCTGCATCATCAATTAGCCCTCACCCAACCAAACAACGATGGTCGCTTAGCTATTACCATCTATGATGAACCAAATGAAGCGCAACTGGTTTTGATTGCCGCCTTCTTGGATCGTTGGCAATTCATTGCCAGCGGTCGGACAGCTCCTTGGCTCTCGTTCTTCGCAACACCGCAACGCCTACTCCGGTCTTCTTACGAATTACATCCCGAGTTGCCAGGTCAATCACAGTCTGATAGACTGGAATCATCAATTAAATCGCATTAAAAAGTTTGCTAGGGTTCCGCACGCAGTGGTCTGGTCCAAGAGCAAACGCGTGCCTCGCACGTACACGGAAGGATAAAAGCCTGGGAGTTAACGACAAATGTGCCGCTAACTCCCAGGCTTTTCTTATTTTAATGCGTCAAGGAGATTTATATGAAATTATCAAACCCCTGGCTAAAAGTTGCCGCAGCGGTTGTCTTAGAACCGATGTGGGTACTTGGTATGAAGCATTCTGACAGTTGGCCAATGTACCTACTGACAGCCGCCTCACTTATTCTGTCATTCTTCATGATTTTGAAGGCCAGTGATGAATTACCCGTCGGCACTGTTTACGCCATCTTCGTTGGTCTTGGCACGGCTGCCACGATTGTTGCGAACTGGATGTTCTATGGTGAAGCTATGAACGCCATCCAACTATCATTGATTGCCGTTTTGCTATTCGGTGTCATTGGATTGAAGCTTATGGAGGATGCCTAATATGTCTTGGTTATTTATTATTATCGCCGGTCTGGGTGAAACAAGTGGTGTTGTCATGATGAACGAATGGCACCGTCGTCGTCACTGGGGCGCTATTGTCGGATTACTACTCAGCTTCGGCTTTAGTTTGTCATTCCTATCCCTCGGCATTCGTGATATCCCACTAGGAACTGCCTACGCTGTTTGGACAGGTATTGGAACCGTTGGTTGTACCCTAGTCGGCATGCTCTTCTATGGCGAGTCCCGCGACTGGAAGCGTATCTTATTCATTGCTTTGATTCTTGCAGCTGCAGTTGGGTTGAAGTTGACTGAGTAACCTTTTCAAAACTAAAAACCGCGTACCCACCAAACTCAGTGGATACGCGGTTTTTTATTTACGCTTAAACATTCAAGACCTTGTCCAAGAATTCCTTCGTACGGTCATCTTGTGGGTTGTTGAATACTTCTTCTGGTGTGCCTTCTTCACGAATATAACCATCCGCAAAGAATACAACACGATCCGCAACTTGCTTGGCAAAGCCCATTTCGTGGGTCACGACAATCATCGTCATCCCCTCTTCAGCAAGTTCCTTCATAACGCCCAACACATCCCCAACCATTTCTGGGTCAAGGGCTGATGTTGGTTCGTCAAACAACATAATCTTAGGATTCATCGCCAACGCACGGGCAATCGCAACACGTTGCTTTTGTCCACCTGACAATGTATTTGGCTTAACATCTGCCTTGTCTGCCAAGCCAACACGGGCCAACAACGCACGGGCTGTTTCTTCTGCTTCAGCCTTTGTTTGACCAGCCACTTCAACCGGTGCCAACATCATGTTTTGCAAAACCGTCAAGTGGGGGAATAGGTTAAAGTGTTGAAACACCATCCCAATCGTTTCACGGGTCTTATCAATGTTGTTCTTTGGATCAACCAAGTCCCAACCATTAATCTTGATTTGGCCAGAATTAATTTCTTCTAGCTTGTTTAGTGAACGCAAGAAAGTTGACTTACCTGAACCAGAAGGTCCAATCATAACCACAACTTCGCCTTCTTCAACGTCCAAACTAATCCCCTTTAGGACTTCGTTTTTACCGTAACTCTTGTGGACATCTTTAACTTCAACAATCGCTGCCATTAGTTAATCCTCTTTTCTACCCAGTTAGATAACCACGTCAACAACGTGATGACAATCAAGTACAAAACGGCAATCATCAACCAAACCTTGAATCCTTGCAAATTACGCGCAATGATCAACGTTCCAGTTTGTGTCAATTCGATAATACCGATTGCTGACAAGATTGACGTATCCTTCAACGTAATGATGAATTGGTTAATGAAACTTGGAATCGTCAAACGAATTCCTTGTGGCATCACAACCTTACGCATCGCCTTACCATATGGCATTCCCAATGAACGGGCAGCTTCCAATTGACCAGGGTCAACTGACTTAAAGCCACCACGCACAAACGCACCAATGTAGGCACCTTCATTCAAAATCAACGTAATCACACCAGCCGTAAACGCTGGAATCTTTTGACCCGTCAAGTTAGGAATTCCGATGTATATAAAGAATGCCAAAACTAGCATTGGTAGGCCACGGAAGATGTAAATAATGGTTGATGAGATACCACGGACCAACTTACTTGGCGCAACACCCATCACACCCAACAAGACACCCCAGATGGCAGCCAAAACGATACCAACAACTGTTAGTTGCAACGTCTTAATCAAACCATCCAACAAGGCGGCCTTGTTTTCTTGAATCAATGACCAAATTGATTGGTCGGCAGCTGACTTAGCAGCCGCGTTTTCCTTGTAGTTGTAACCACCTTCACCAAGGTAACGGTTAACAATCTTATCGTAGGTTCCGTCCTTAACAATCTTGGCATAACCTTCGTTGAACTTCTTCAACAACTCAGCGTTATCACCCTTCTTAACACCAAAACCGTACCAGTTTCCATCAGCTGGATCCGTCACGATTTTCATCTTTGTACCTTGTTGAATGGCATAGGCCATAACGGGTTGATCTTCAAACGCGGCCACTGTGTTACCAATGATAACGTCATTGTACATCGTGTTTGAGTCATTGAAGTACGTAATCTTAAAGTCGTACTTCTTAGCCATGCGTTGTGCATACATCGCACCTGAACTACCAGTCTTAGCTGCCACAGTCTTGCCCTTCAAGTCATCCAATGAATCCACCTTAGACTTGTTGGCAACCGCCATAACGATACCACTCTTGTAGTATGGTGTTCCGAAATCAAACGTTTGCTTACGTTCATCTGTAATTGACATACCGGCCAAGATACCATCGACTTGACCAGCTTGCACCGCCTGCACACCAGCATTGAAACTCATTGGCTTCAACGTGTAAGTAAAGTCCTCGCGCTTCGCAATTTCCTTCAGCATATCCATATCGATACCACGGTAGTCACCACCTTGAGTTTGGAACTCAAATGGTGGGAACGTCGTATCGGTCGTAATTGTGTAGTGTGATGATGCAGCATGTGCGTTTGGTACCCCTGCTACCATCCCCACTATTGATGCCGCAAGCACCATGAGGCCAACGAGCCATTTACGCATTACACAATCCTCCTCTAGTCATAATTTTGTATTCCCATTTCCTCTTATGCTACACCAAACCGATTTTTTAATGTTGTACGATGTCAGTTTTTCTGACATACCGGATGATTGTACACAAAAAGGAGCGAATTCTGGTGGAATTCGCTCCTTTTGCTTAGCGGACTTTTAAACTGCGACGCAAATCGCGGTCTTGATCACGCTTTTTAATTGTTTCACGCTTATCGTAGTTGTGCTTACCAGTCGCAACGCCAATTAACACCTTGGCGAAACCATGCTTCAAGTAAACACGCAATGGCACAATTGTTTTACCTTGTTGTGCCGTAGCCTCACCTAGCGCTTTGATTTCTTTTTTGTGCAACAACAATCGACGACTACGCAAGGGTTCGTGATTGAAACGGTTCCCTTGCTCGAATGGACTAATGTGAACATTATCCAGCCAGGCTTGCCCATCACGAATTTGAATAAACCCCTCCGCAATCGTAATCTTGCTGGCACGCACTGACTTGATTTCAGTTCCCGTCAGTTCGATACCTGCTTCATACGTTTCGCCGATAAAGTAGTTGTACTTTGCTTTATTGTTTGTTGCCAATGCACCATCAGCATTTGACTTTTTCTTGGCCATCTTTAACGACCTCCTAAAGCTTTCTGTTGCTCTATGCTCTGTTAAACGCCTGGCGTGGTTTCGCTCTGCGAGAAAACCACCACTCTATGCTCTGTTCTTAGTGACGTCCCTTACGGTTGGTGTTCTGGTGCTTTGATTCAGGCTTGCGGTCTGACTTTGCACCGAATGGCTTTCCACCGTTGTGTGTCTTACCACCCTTGCTTGAGCGGTTATTCTTGTCGTTGCTACGACGCTCACCACGGTTGCGACCACCGAAGGCACCACGACGGTCCTCTGGCACCTTGATGTCAGTGATTGGGGCAGCATCTGGATCAACCAAAACGAAGTCCAAAGCTGATTGTTCCTTATCAACACGAATCAAACGTACCTTAACCGGTTGTCCGATTTGGTAGATGTGGTGGAAGCGACGGCCGATCAACGCCATGTGTGCTTCATCGTAGACGTATTGGTCATCCGTAAAGTTTGACGTGTGAATCAAACCTTCAACCGTGTTCTCCAATGAAACGAACATACCGAACTTCAAGACACCGTTTACCACTGCCTCGAATTCGTCGCCAACCTTGTCCTCCATGAACTCAGCCTTCTTCATGGCATCCGTATCACGTTCAGTATCAACGGCACGACGCTCACGAACTGACGTATCCTCACCAATTTGAGCCAACTTGTCACGGTACTTAGCTTGCGCCTCTTCACCCAAACCATTCTTCTCGTACCACTTAATCAAACGGTGAACCGTCAAATCAGGGTAACGACGAATTGGTGACGTGAAGTGTGTGTAGTATTCAGCACCAATACCAAAGTGTCCCAATGGTTGGTCTGAGTACTTAGCTTGCTTCATCGTACGCAACATCATGGTTGAAACCATTTGTTCTTCCGGACGATCCAAGAAAAAGTTGTGGATGGCTTGCAAGTCCGTTGACTTGATGTTTTCTGGGTCAATCTTAACCGGTGCACCAAGCGCCTTCACAAAGTCCACAAAGTTTTGAACACGATCAGCATCTGGTGACTCGTGAATACGGTACAAGAATGGTACGTTTGCTTGGTCAAAGTGCATGGCAACCGTTTCGTTGGCAGCCAACATGAATGACTCAATCATACGTTCTGACAAACCACGTTCACGCAATTCAATGTCCGTTGGCTTACCCGTTTCATCAACGATAATCTTTGCCTCAGGCGCATCAAATTCGATAGCACCACGTTCTGTACGCTTAGCGGCCAACGCGTTGTGCAATTGTTCCATTTCTTCGAACATTGGCACAAGGTCGCTGTACTCTGAACGTGTCTCTTCGTCACCAGCCAAGATAGCATTAACTGCCTTGTACGTCATACGAGCGTGTGAACGCATAACTGAAGTGTGCAAACGGTGGTTTACCAAATCACCAGCTGGGGTGAATTCCATTTCGGCTGACATGGCCAAACGGTCAACACCAGGGTTCAATGACGCGATTCCGTTAGAGATGTTACGTGGCAACATTGGAATGACGCGGTCCGTCAAGTAAACTGACGTACCACGGTTGTAAGCTTCCTCATCCAATGGTGTGCCTTCAACAACGTAGTGTGAAACGTCGGCAATGTGAACACCCAAGTGGAAGTTTCCGTTTGGCAACTTCCAGACAACAACAGCGTCGTCCAAGTCCTTAGACTCAATGGCGTCAATTGTTACAAGCGGTTGATCTGTGATGTCTTCACGACCCTCACGCTCGAAGTCTTGCACGTCATCAGGAATCTTGTTTGCTTGTTCCAACACAGCTTCTGGGAAGACGTGTGGCACATCGTGGTTGTACACGATTTGTAGAATGTCGACACCAGGATCATCCTTGTATCCGACCTTCTCCGTAATCGCACCAGTGAAACGCTTTGGTGCAACGGATGAAGGGTATTGGTCAATTGAGGCCACCACCACTTCACCGTCAGTAGCTGAAACGCCACCTTCCTTAACCAAGAATTCAAATGACGCAAACTTCTTATCCGTCAAACGAATGCTTCCAACGTAACCCTTGTATTCTGAACCAAGCGTGAATTCACCAACCACGTGCTCACGAGCGTGGGTAATGATTTCAGCAACCTTACCTTCAGGCCCACGACCAGTGTTTGCGTCACCCTTCGTCAACAACTTTACACGAACTTCGTCACCTTGAACGGCAAACATCGTGTTATCAGGATTGATAAAGACGTCTTCTTCCTTATCGTCATAGTGAACAAAGCCGAAGCCCTTGTCATTAGACTTGAAGACACCAATAATCCCTTCCTTTTCGGCGTCATATTGGAATGCGCCTTCCTCATTAACCTTTACCTTACCACCGCGTTCCAAAGCAGCCAGTGCTTGAACGACCTTCGTAAAGGCGTTGGCATCATCCAAGCGCAAACCATCAGCCAGCGTTTGTGCTGGATAGGCTTGCGTTGGATTTGCCTTCAAGAACCCAAATAATTGGTCCTGCAAATTTTGTGCGTCCATTTAAATCTCACTCTTCTTAAATAATCAAAGACCCCTCGTAACAAGTCACGAGAGGTCATAGCGCTGTTAGTGTTTAGTGTGAAGAAAGGTAAACTAGTGCCAATCCCAAAATAAACCAGATAGCTCCAAGAATAGCCGTGATTCGTTGCATCACTGCCTCGAACCCACGTGCCTTTTGCGTTGCGAACAAATCTCCGCCACCACCTGACAAGGCTGACAAAGCATCTTGTTGCTTCGATGGTTGCATCAACACTGCCAAAATAATCAACACACCAACGACAATCATCGCTGTCAACAATACGTTGTACATGTGGGCGCCCTCCTCTTCATTTTCGTTTAAACGAATTACCCCAGCCCTGGGGTTTTATACCTAACTAGCATACCATAGGAACCGGCCACTCTCAACAAAAAACGAGATATTCGAATTTCGAACATCTCGTGAATTTTTTTAAAATTACTTCGTCGCACGGCGCATCAAGACACGATAGAACGTAATGATGAATGCAATGACCAGCAAAACGCCAGCAACTGCAAAGGCAACGTGCATTCCGAAGACAAAGACTTCAGGGTTGTGTGCTGGGTAGGTCGTAATTGCCTTGCCCAACTTAACGCTCATAGCAGCGTACAAAACTGACGTAACCAATGTCGTACCAGTTATCATACCCAAGTTACGAGACAAAGCGTTCAATGATCCCGCCACACCCAGCTTATCTTGAGGTGCGTTTGACATAATCAACGCATTATTTGGTGATTGGAAGAAGGCCATTCCAAATCCAGAACCGGCCAACAACAAACCAATCAACAGCATTGGTGATTCGCCATCAACGAAGAACCACGTGAACATGACAATTGCCAATACCGTCAACCCAAACAAGGTCACATATTCACGATCCATCTTGTCAGCCAACGTACCTGACAAAGCTGAGAAGACCAACATGGCAACTGGCCATAGCAACATGTACATTCCTGATGTACCAGTGCTCAAGCCACGCAAATTCTCAAGGTAGAATGGCATCAAAACATTAATAAAGAAGTTTGTGACGAACACTAGGAACGCCGTAATCAAACTGATTGTGAATAGCTTTGATGAGAAAATCGTCAAATCAAGCAATGGCTTTTCGGCATGCAATTCGTGACGAATAAACAAGACAAACAAAATGATGGCGATGACAATCAAAGCCAATGGCCAAGCTGCCAAGAATCCTTGCACTTGCGCCACGTTTAGTCCAAGGAACAAAACAGCAACAAACAAGAACAATGACACGGCACCAAACCAATCGATTTGAGGCGTTACACCCTTCTTTGATGACTTTGGTAGCAAGAACGCACCTGCCACGATAGCAATGATACCGATTGGCACGTTAATCCAGAAAATGTATGACCATGACAAGTGTTGTAGCAACAAACCACCAAGCGCTGGTCCAAGGATTGAACCAAGTGATACCCAAGCAGCAATGAAGGACATCGCACGACCACGTAGGTTTTGTGGTGCAAGTGTCGTCGTAATTCCGAATGAATTACTCATCGTCATTGAGGCACCAACGGCTTGTACAAAACGGGCAAACAACAAAAATGGCAAACCTAAATCAATTCCCGCCAGTACAGAACCGAGTGTGAATACAATGGTTCCAATCCTAAAAATCTTAATCTTACCGAGTTGATCACCCAAGTTACCAAACAAAGCCAACAAGCCAGAAATAACAATCAAATAAATTGAGACTGTCCACGTTGCTTGATTCATTGGGATATTCATCTCTTTTGACATAACAGGCAATGCAATATTAACAATTGACGCGTCCAAGGTGCTCATAAACGTGAACAAGCCGACTGCCGTCATTGATAACCATAGCTTCAAACCGTTTTGACTCTCTTGCATGATATCCTTACTTCCTTATCTTTTATCAACAGTTAGTATAGCACCCTGACAAATCAATGGCAGAATTTAGGACTCCAAAACAAAAAAGACGAAACCAAATCTTGCGAATTGGTTTCGTCTTTAATTAATCTATCAAATTGACAGATGCTAGTGATTAGCGCACGTAGTTAACGATTGCTTCACGAGCTGACTTGTCAATGTTGTAGAAGCTGTTGATACCCTTGTATTCAGCAACCTTTTCAGTCAACAAGTCTTCGATGCGCATCAATTGGTTGTACTTTGCAATACGGTCAGTACGTGACATTGAACCAGTCTTGATTTGACCTGCGTTCGTAGCAACAACCAAGTCAGCGATCGTCGTGTCTTCAGTTTCACCTGAACGGTGTGAAACGATAGCCGTGTAACCAGCTTCCTTAGCCATTTCGATAGCTTCCATCGTCTCAGTCAAAGTACCGATTTGGTTAACCTTGATCAAGATTGAGTTAGCGGCACCCTTTTCGATACCCTTAGCCAAGAACTTCGTGTTCGTAACGAAGAAGTCGTCACCAACCAATTGAACCTTCTTGCCCAAACGGTCAGTCAACTTTACCCAGTTATCCCATTGCTCTTCATCGTTCAAGTCCTCAGCTTCTGCTAGAGGGTCTTCGATTGAAACAACAGGGTACTTGTTTACCAAGTTCTCCAAGTAGTCGATGAACTCGTCAGTCGTGTATTCCTTCTTATCAGGCTCACCTGCCAACGTGTAGATCTTCTTCTCGTGGTCGTAGAATTCTGATGAGGCAACGTCAAAGGCAATTGCGATGTCCTTACCAGGCTTGTAACCAGCGCGCTCGATAGCGTTCAACAAGAACTCGAATGGCTCTGCGTTTGAAGCAAAGTTAGGTGCAAATCCACCTTCGTCACCAACAGCAGTTGAGTGACCTGACTCCTTCAACAATGCTTGCAATGCGTGGAAAGTTTCTGAACCCATACGGATAGCTTCAGCAACAGTCTTTGCACCAACTGGCATGATCATGAACTCTTGGAAGTCAACAGAGTTGTCCGCGTGGGCACCACCGTTAACGACGTTCATCATTGGCGTAGGCAAAACCTTTGAGTTGAAACCACCAAGGTAGTTGTACAAAGGCGTTCCCAACTCATCAGCAGCTGCACGAGCAGCGGCGATTGAAACACCAAGGATAGCGTTGGCACCCAACTTACCCTTGTTTGGCGTTCCGTCCAATTCGATCATCGTACGGTCCAACAAAACTTGGTCAGTTACATCCATACCAACCAACTTGTCCTTGATAACCTTGTTAACGTTTTCAACGGCCTTCAAAGTTCCCTTACCCAAGAAACGACCCTTGTCACCGTCACGCAATTCAACGGCTTCGTTAACACCAGTAGAAGCTCCTGAAGGAACGATTCCGCGACCGAAACCACCCAATTCAGTGTAAACTTCAACTTCAACAGTTGGGTTACCACGTGAGTCCAAGACTTCGCGTGCGTAAATATCAGTAATTGCAGACATGTTGTCTTCTCCTTACTTGTTTTAAAAGTATAGTTATCTGGGAATATCCCTTGTCATATATTGTAACATAATTCACACGTTATGTTGCATTTAATCGGCTTTCTTGCTTTTTGTTTGAACCGTCTGTGAAACGCTTATCGTTACCCTGAAGCAACTATTCCGTTTTACGTTTGTTACATCCCCGACTGTTATGTCATGCAATGTTGTGTAGACTTATATATATAAACAGCATAAGCAGACCAACGAGGAGGAGGTTACGTTTATGAATAAACTAAAATTTTCAATATTAGGATTGATTGGTTTAATCATTGCAGTGCCAATTTATCTATTTAGCGCCTCTTACGCAATGAGCTGGTTTTCGCCGGAAGACAGGCCACAAAATCCAGTTCATCAGTCCGAACGCGTTTCAGCATCATTGGCTAGCATTCAATCTTTTAACGATAAATTGATCGCTGCCGGTATTAATCCGGTTGAGCCAGCTAGTTACATTGATTCGATGTCAAACACGGATAGCCAAACAAGCAATCCAACAATAGCTAGAACAAGTCGCTTTGTCCGTGCAGAATCAAACGAAGACGCTATCCTGGCACAATCAGAAGATACTACCCCTGTTTTTGAATCAACTAGCACACCTAGCAGCATCATTTCAGCGGCAGCAAGCGCAACGCCAACAATCAACTCAGGCGTCACACAAGAATCTGCGCTTAGTTCGATAACTCAGCTAAGTTCTTCAGAATCTAGCGCAACATCAACTAGTGGCAACTCTTCTGTCACAACTACAACCAGTTCGACTTCTTCAGATTCATCAGAAGTATCTTCTAGCTTATCCAGCACCACGACTTCTGAAAGCTCAAACACTGAAGACGGTTCAGGTACGGCCGACGATTTAACAAATTCTGAAATTACGCCAGATACTGATATTTCAACAGTCGAAAAATCCTAATCCAGTCAATCAAAAAGCACGTCTCATTTTACTGAGACGTGCTTTTGTGTTTACCAGTGTTCGCGAACAGCTGCGATTTCTGATTCGTTCACCGCATAGCGGACCTTGCGACCACCTGCGTTGTGTGATCCCAAAATCATGCCTTCTGCTTCACCGTTAATTTCATTCAAAATGAATGACTCCCCTGACGTTAGGTAGACCTTTACAAAGCTACCATCAGACAAAATCTTTTCCATGAACTTAAACATGTGTCGATATCCCCCTATTACATATACTATTATCAACTCTACACTGATAGTATATCGGGCAACTTCGACAAAACTACGATGCTTTTATGCGTCTTTTCGCAACGTTCTTTTGGCTTGTTGTGCAAGACTAACTAACTCAATAAACGTTGATGCATCCAAGGCTGCATCCCCAACAAGGACACCATCAATATCAGGTTGTGACAAGATGTCATACACATTCGTTGGCTTCACAGACCCACCATACAAAATACGTAGGTTATCTGCCACATCTTGATTAAACATGTCCGCAACTGTTTGACGAATAATCCACAGACTCTTTTGCGCAATTTCTGGACTCATCGCCTGACCTGAACCAATTGCAGCAGTTGGTTCATATGCCAACATAACATTCGCCATATCAGCTTCCGTCACACCCTTTAATGACTCAACCACTTGATTAACAATCCAGTGAGCATGATCATTACTTGATTCTAGTTGCACTGCTTCATCAATCGCAATAATTGGCATCAAACCATTTCGCAACGTCGCCAACGTTTTCAAGTTCACCATTTCATCAGTTTCCCGGAAATAGTTACGTCGTTCAGAGTGACCGATGATGACCATTTTGATACCCAAATCAGCTAATGCCGCTGGGCTAGTTTCGCCTGTATAGGCACCACGATCTTCCCAGTACACGTTTTCAGCACCAATACAGATTGGCGTGCTTCGTGCTGCGTAAACCATCGCATCCAACAGGACATCTTGTCCAGCTAGCACAGTATCGACCCCCTCGTACTGCACTAGCATTGGGCCAACTTCCCTAATATACGCAGCTGCTTCGCTGGGTAATTTATTCATTTTCCAGTTTCCAACTACAATTGGTCGTCTGCTCATAGCTTCCCCCAAAAAAATTTTAATTACAAAAGGCGTGCCACCGAGCGGTCGCACGCCTTTCTTATTCATTACTCAGCTGGAACAGCTTCTTGAACCAACTTGATAACTTCTTCGTTCGTCTCAGCATCCAAGGCCTTGTCAGCCAATTCAGCCATCTTCGTCGTATCCAAACGCTTCATCAATGAACGTGTTTGCAAAACTGACGTTGCAGACATTGAGAATTCATCCAAGCCCATACCGACCAAAACTGGTACGGCAATTGGGTCACCCGCCATTTCACCACACATTGCAGCAAACTTGCCGTACTTGTGTGCTGAATCAATCACGTTCTTGATCAAACGCAAAATTGATGGGTTGTATGGTTGATACAAGTATGAAATCTTATCGTTTCCACGGTCAGCGGCCATTGAGTAACCAATCAAGTCGTTCGTTCCGATTGAGAAGAAGTCAACTTCTTGGGCGAACTTGTCAGCCAATACGGCTGCAGCTGGCACTTCAATCATGATTCCTAACTTAATGTCATCAGCTACTGGCACACCAGCTTCTTGCAACTTAGCCTTCTCTTCGTTGAAGATATCGCGCGCTGCACGGAACTCTGGCAACGTTGCCACCATTGGGAACATAATCCACAAATCACCGTAAACTGATGCACGCAACAAGGCACGCAATTGTGTACGGAAGATGTCATCACGATCCAATGAGATACGGATGGCACGGTAACCCAAGAATGGGTTTTCCTCTTCAGGAAGTGGCAAGTAAGGCAAGTACTTGTCACCACCGATGTCCATCGTACGAACCGTAACTGGCTTACCATTCATACCTTCAAGGACCTTCTTGTAGGCTTCGAATTGCTCATCTTCAGTAGGCAATTCCTTTGAATCCATGTACAAGAATTCCGTACGGTACAAACCAATTCCTTCTGAACCGTTATCCACAACACCTTCCAAGTCCTTAGGCGTACCGATGTTGGCACCAACCAAGAACTCCTTGCCATCAGCAGATACAGACTTTTCGTTCTTCAACGTTGCCCATTCTGCCTTTTGAGCGGCATACTTGTCACCCTTGGCACGGTATGTTGTGATTTGGTCTTCAGATGGATCGACGATTGCAACACCGTCAAGACCATCCAAGATAACCATGTCGCCATCTTGAATTTCTTCAGTGGCAACCTTTGAACCTACGATAGCTGGGATTTCCAACGTACGAGCCATGATAGCTGCGTGCGCTGTGCGTCCACCAACGTTGGTGATGAATCCCTTAACGTATTGACGATCCAATTGTGCTGTATCTGAAGGCGTCATATCCTTCGCAACAATCACAACTTCTTCCTTGATCAATGCTGGGTTTGGCAATTCCTTACCCAACAAGTGACTCAAGACACGCTTCGTCACGTCACGAATATCCGCTGCACGCTCTGCCATGTATGGATTGTCATCAGCCATTGCCTCAAACATACCAATGTACATGTCCGTCGTTTCCTTCAAGGCGGCTTCCGCGTTTACGCTGTCACTGTCAATCTTGCCAGTGATACCACCCAAAAGTTCTGGATCTTCCAAAACCATGATGTGTGCCGTAAACACTTCAGCTTCTTCTTTCCCCATTGAAGTCGCTGCTTTGTCTCGAATTTGCTCCAAATCTGTCTTAGATGCTAAAAAGGCCGCTGCTACGCGGTCCTTCTCAGCTTGAACATCGTCTACTGTACGAGTATCAAAAGACAAATCAGGATCAACGAGCTTGTATGCTTTTGCAATTGCAACACCGTTTGATGCCGCAATTCCCTTAATTTCTTTTGCCATCGCCGTCTTATCCCTCAAAGTAAATGTTCAAAATATTAATTATTAACTAAAATTAGTCAGTCAAACCTTCAGCTGACATCGTGTCTGCGATTGCAGCCAATGCTTCAGCTTCGTCATCACCTTCAGCTGAAATCTTAACGTCAGCGTTTTGACCAACACCCAATGACATAACACCCATGATTGACTTCAAGTTAACGTCCTTGCCTTGGTATGACAAAGTTACGTTTGATGAAAACTTTGAAGCTGCTTGTACCAACAAAGTTGCTGGACGTGCGTGGATACCAGTTTCTGCTACAATGTGAAATTCGCGTGATTCCATGGTGATAATCTCCTCTAGATTAAATAATTTCTTTAATACGGAATAGCTGAGTTAAAAACGCTTTCAAAACATCTTTCAACTAACCTTATGTAGTTAATTCTAGCAGGTATAACAAATATAAGCAAGCGCTTACATTACCTTTTTCATAAGCCTTTCGTGAAGAATTCGTGAACTCTAAAAACCGGCGATGGTTCTACTCAGCAGTATTTTTAGCCGTATAGGTTACGACACCACCACGGTCTGCGATGCCACGAATAGCATTCTGATAAGGGTAATTGCGCCAAACTTCGTAGAACTCTTTAAAATCCTTTGCTTCAAGAACGAACTGGTCAAGTTCACCCGTACGTAACTGGTCGAGTAATTCTTCATAGTTCATGTTTGTCCCCTCCTGTTCTAAATCAACTGTTACTATTTTAACAAACTTTCATGCAAACGGTGACATTTTTCAAAATAAAAAAGAACATGTGTGTTGCATCAACGCACATGTTCCATAACATTTATATGCAAACTAGAATTCAAGCAGCAGACTTCCGTATGTAAATCCGGCACCGAAGCCCGTCAACAAGACGCGCTTTCCAGTCAAATCAGTTGCCTTGTTCAATTCATCCAAACCAATCCCAATACCAGCTGAAGACGTGTTACCGTACTTTGTAATATTCGTGGCAAACTTGTCCATTGGTTGATCAATTGCCTCAGCAATTGCCTCGATAATACGCAAGTTTGCTTGGTGGGTGATGAAGTAATCAACATCATTTGGCGTCAAATCACGGTCAGCCAAGAAATTGGTAATGTGATCAGGAATCAAACGCACAACTTCTTCAAAGACTTGGCGTCCTTCTTGGTGGAAGGCATCTGTCTTTGGGTAATTGTCAGCTGCAATGCGTGACAATGGTTGAATGCGTCCTGAGTGAACGACTTCTGCATCACCAATCGTGTGCATCTCTTCGCCCTTCACAATACCCTCGTCTTCTTCAGTCGCAACAAGGACCATTGCGGCCGCTCCGTCACCAAAGAAAACGGTTGATGTACGATCCGTGAAGTCCATCATCTTAGAGTTAACTTCGGCTGAAATCACCAAAGCGTTCTTATAAACTCCTGAACGAATAAACTTGTCGGCTGTACTCATACCAAAGACAAATCCTGAGCACGCAGTTGAAATGTCGTATGCCCAAGCCCCTTCGGCTTTCAAATTACGTTGTACCAACGCCGCCGTTGATGGTGCAAGACCATCTGGCGTAAACGTCGTCACAATAATCAATTCAATATCTTCAGGGTTCAAGTCGGTTTGCGCCAACGCCATGCGAGCTGCTTGCGTGGCCAAATCAGACGTATTCTCACCTTGCAATGAGATACGTCGTTCCTTGATACCCGTGTGTGCTTGAATCCACTCGTCGTTCGTATCCATGATTGCCGCCAAGTCATCGTTCGTGATGATATCACTTGGAACGTAGTGAGATGAGGCAATAATCTTAGTTCCTTGCGTCATGTGTGGACCCCTTTCTTTCGTATCAGCAAAAACGCTCTTGTATATTTTACGCTATCTTCTGACATTTTGGTAATAAATTAGGAAAGACTAATAAAGAGTCAACCGCATACACGATTGACTCTTGTTAGCTATCTCATTATTCAGTTACTTCAGATGCACGCATCTTAAAGTTTTCGTTGTATGAAAAGGCGTTTTGACCAGCAACCGCTGCATCCCCAACCGCCGTTGTAATTTGGCGGAGTTCCTTTTCACGAACATCCCCAATGGCAAAGATTCCCGGTTGTGACGTTTCCATGCGGTCATTCGTCATAATCCAACCATTGGCATCCGTAATACCCAAATCTTGCACTGGGTCAGAAACTGGCAACAAGCCTACGTAGATAAAGACACCTGCCGCATCAATCTCTGACGTTTCGTCGGTTTGATTGTTACGGACGCGGACACCCGTCACCTTCTTGTCGTCACCCAAAATTTCTTCGACTTCAGAGTTCCAAACAAATGAAATCTTTTCATTAGCGAAAGCACGGTCTTGCAGAATTTGTTGGGCACGCAACTTATCACGACGGTGAACAATCGTCACGTGATCAGCCAAGCCAGCCAAGTACGTTGCTTCTTCGACGGCTGAATCACCACCACCGACAACAATCACGTGTTGGCCACGGAAGAACGCCCCATCACACACCGCACAGTAAGAAACGCCGCGACCAGCGAAGGCTTCTTCTCCTGGCACATCAAGCTTCTTGTAGGCGGCACCAGTAGCAACAATCACCGTGTTAGCACTGTATTCGTCCATGTCCGTTACAACGCGCCAGCTACCATCTGCTTGTGCTTCGACATGAAGCACTGTACCAAAGGCATACTCAGCACCAAATTGCGTTGATGATGCGTACATCTCCTCCGCCAACTCAGGTCCCAAAATTGAAGGAAAACCTGGGTAGTTTTCGATTTCCGCCGTGTTGTTCATTTGACCACCGTAAATACCACGGTCAATCATCAATACTGACATGTTCGCACGTGAAGCGTACGTTGCAGCCGTCATGCCGCCAGGTCCTGCGCCTAAAATAATTGTGTCGTACTGTTGTGCCATGATATCCCCCCGCAGTCACTTTCATCATTTTCTAATCTTGTTTGTTCTTATATTCTAACTGCTTTGTTGTTGAAATAAAAGACCACCTAGCCAACTCAATTTAAAAACTAGTTGGCTAGGTGGCTAACAGGCTTAGAGTGACCTACATTATTTTACTTTTTCTTGTGTTCTTGCCAATCTGACTTCAACTTTTCAACCTCGTCAAACATTTGGTCGTCAGATGTCGTTGGTTTCGTTGCATCTTCCTGTTGCTTACGACGACGCGTGAACAAGACTGCGAACAATCCCATGACGGCTGCCCCAATTGAGGGCATCAATGACGCTAGCCATGATTGATTATCCCCTGTCACCTGTTTTTGCGCAGCTGACGTTGTTTCAGTATCATTCGAACTCATATCTTGAATCTGAGCACCCGCTACTGTACGACCATCAGTATCTTGGTCGTTAATTGTCGCAGTTGTCTCTAGCTCAGATTGTCCTGCGGCTACCGGAGTCGACGCCCCGTTATCACCGGCACTGTTAATCTGTGTTTCATCAGATAAACTAGTAGTTGTCGTTACTGGCATACCTGACAATTCATTGACCTCGTGTGAGGTAGCACTATCTGATGGCGTGCCTGAATCTACTAAGGCTACCTCTGCTTCCGAACCCGCACCTTGACCAATCACTTCTGACGCCACTACCGTTGTAGCATCTGCTGATTCAGGTGTATCAGAAGAAACGCTTGTCTCTGAAACGACATTCGATGTCACTGAAGATGCGTCTTCGTTAGAATCGGCACCTTGATTCGACGCTTGTGATTGAGATGACGTTTCTGAAGATGTGCCTCTTGAACCATCGTTTTGTTCAGGTGTCAAAGAAGATGCGTTTGACGTCTCACCGGCCGATGACTCAGCAGGCGCAGCCGAGATTGTTTCACCATCTGACGTTGATGGTGCTTCATTAGCATCACTTGTAGCGACACTATTCGATGGTTCTGTTGGTGCCTCTGATGGCGTCACCGTGCCATCACTTTGCTCTGGTGTGTCCGCAGGAGACGTTTCGCTGGTATCACTTGGTGCGATACTATCCGATGGCGTTACAGGCGTTACAGGCGCTACCGAAGCTGATGATTCGTTTGATGCTGTGTTATCTGATGTTGTCGGCGCTTCGCTTTGACCTGTCGTCTCGCTGTCTGACGGTGCTACTGGCGCTGGTGCCACCGATGGCGCTACCGTTGAATCAGCATCAGAACTCTCAGGTGTCTCTGCAGGTGCAACAGACGCTGAGCTTTGGGCTGCCAAAATCGAGTTGACAATGCTACTCTTCATCGATGCAGCGACGCTCGCTTGCGACTCTGCGACAACAACTGCAGAAGATGCCTGCTTGAAGTAACTATCAGCTGCTATCGTGTCAGAGTTCGCACCATTCGTTGCTGATGTCATCTGACTGCGGGCAATTGACGCTGCACTTGATGTGTTCAAGGTCGTTCCATTGCCCAAAACCGTATCCAAATAGCTCAAACCTGCATTACCAGTCACACTTGCTAAACTCTTAACAGCATCTGCCGCTGACTTTGTTTGATCCGTGTAACTTTGCCCAATTGAGACTGCTTCGTTTGCCTTTGCAACTGCACTTGCCAAAGATGCGGCAGCTGTAGAATCTAATAGTGCAGCCAAACTACTATTGATTTCACCTGTCTCATTCAACAGGGACTTTACCGATGTCACTAAGCTAGATGCCACGGTTGCCGAACTTTGGGCTGTTTTGGCATTACTGTTAACAAATGAAATGGTATCCGCATCGCTCACCATCGTTGAACCAACTGCAGCAGCGCTTGCTGCGTTGCTTAGTTGCGCATCTGCCGTTGATTGCGCTGTACCGGCTGACTTAATCAAGTTTTCTGCCGAACTATACAACTTGTCAGCAGCATCATAAAGTGAGTTAGCTGAAGATAAGTTACCTGCTGCAGCGTACGAATTTCCAGCAGACAATGCTGAAGAAGCCAGATTCATATTACTTTCTGCATTTGACAAGTAACTGGCGGCACTCGATGTACCACGGTCCGCCAATGCTGAAGTTGTTGCCGCGGTATCCGCCTGATAATCTGCACTCGGATCATTAGCTGCAATTGACGAAGCCGCCTTGGCCGCACTCGATGCCACTGACAAAATATCTGAAATTGCCGAGCTATATGACCCAAAGTCTAATCCCGACTGCAGCGAACTTAGCTCAGTTGCAATTGAAGCACCCTTTTTAGTAGTAGCGTCTAGCTCCGACTGAGTCGCTGACGAATCTGCTTCGCTAGAAGCGGCGCTACTATTTGCCACTGACTGTTTTTCATTATTTGCCAGTTCTTGATTGTCGTCAGTGACTGTTTGCATGGCTGTTTGCAATTTGTCTCGCACCAAATCCATCGCTGATTTAGCTTGGAAAATGGTTGAGTAGTTATCGACGTTATCCGTTAACGACGCCATATTGGGTAACATTTGCCAAAGTTGTTGTAATGCGACGATGTCTGTTGCGTATTTCTGCGCTAACTTTTGATCATCAGCATTGTCGGACTTTGATAATGTCACCCCTGCGTTTGCAAGCTTCGTTAATTGCGCCTCGACCCCCGGCTTCATTGACAAATATTCATCCTGCAAACTTTGTGCTGTCTTCGCAACGTATGCCGATCCAACCTGACCAACAATGGCAATTTCCTTGCCACCTTCAGCTTGATAAGCTGCATGCCCGCCGTTCATTGTAAGGACAAAATCAGGATTATCCGTCATGATTTTCTGCAACGAACTCATTTGACCATCTTGCAAAGGATTGTTGTCCAAATTTAACGATTGCAACTGGTAAAACACATTTTGAACGCCAGATGTTAAATAATTAATTTTATTATCAGCCAGATTTAAATTCAGCAAATTTGGCAGATGCGAGAGAGAATTTGACCCCAATCCTGAAATGTTGTTGTTAGCCAAATTAAGCGTTGTCAAAGAGGATGAACTAATGTTTAGCGAATTGACATCAATTGAACCACTGTTATCTGACAAATCGAGGGTCGTCAGCTTGGTCAGCTTTGGCAAATTAACCGCCTGCATAAACGCCGTAATAACAGACATGTCTTTTACACCAGCCATTAGCCCAGACATGTTTAGCGAAGTGATACCCGTCATGACACCAAAGAGATTTTGGAAGTTGCGTAGTTCCGCACCGGTATCTTGCCCTGGATTATAAGTCGCAAACCCAATATTCTTTTGCATCCACTCGTTAAGCGTTGTGTTGCCAGAAAGATTAAGCTTGGTAATAACCTTTAACGACCCAATCGTGACCTTGTTGTAATCGTCCGGTGATGACACCTTTAAGACCTCGGCTAATGTCTGACCGTTGGCAGTCGTTGACTGCAACAGCGCATCAATCAAGCCGGCAGGTAGATTAACCTCATTGATTGGCGTCGTTAGTGGTAGAGATCTCGTTAATCCACTACCATTCTGAGCCACATTATTCGTAAAGTGCGTCGCAACTGCAGACGGTGTAATAACAGCCTTGTAACCAGATGCCTGGATATAATTTAAAACACCAAGCACCGTGGATGTTGGCGTCCCTTCCGCAATTGATACCGCCAGTTGACCGTTCACTAATGAGATGCCAGTCACTGCAGGATTTTCACCAAAGATAAATTCAGCAGCAGCTAAGTCAGAGGGTTTGCCGTTTGACCACCGATCGTCGCTGAGACCTGCTTACCCGTTGCCATCAAGTTATATTTACTAGCCAGTGAGTTCTCGTCTTGAAGCGCCTGGGTCAACGCCAAATTTGATGTTGATTTATTCGTGTCGTCAGCCAAGACGCTACCCGCCATTTGAATAATTGGCATGATGGGTGATGAAGCTGCCAATACCGTCGACAAAATCGCAGCGCCTTGGGTTTGGGTTACCCACCTCATACTTGATTTGTTTTCGTGGGCTTTATAAATTTCATTTTCTTTCATAATATCGTCCCCCATAGTTACCCCTAATTATAGCGGGTTGTCCGATTTTCCACGCTCAAAAAGACTTTTACAATCATGAAATATCTAGAAATTAAAAGAGGCTATCTGCTGCATAACAGATAGTCTCTTTGTATGTTATTTAAAAATATGGAAATTACTTCCAAGAATCCTTCAACTTATCAACTTCGCTTAGCAAAGCACCATCGTTGTTAAAACCTAGACGCTCGTTCATTTCTTCTTCCGTCTCCTTGCGACGACGCCAGAATACTAGGAACAAAGCAAGCAATCCACCGACAATTGCTGACATGATTGATGCAATCAAACCACTCTTATCTGACTTAAATTGTGTATCGTGAAGTGAAGACTTCGCACGGTTCAAGCCAAACTCGCTGTCTTGAATTTGCGCTGCGCCAGCATTAACTGGTGTTGCGACAACTGATCCTGATGCTGGGGTAGCTGCGTTACCGGCCGTTGAACCCGTCACAGCAACATTGTTCACACCGTTAGTAGTAGTTCCAGTAACAGTTACATTTGTCAAAGGAACAACTGGCGTTACGCTGTTCGCATTGTTTGAATTAGTAGTTGCCAGACTATTATTGCTAATTGACGCATTTCCTTGATTAACGTCATTTGCGGTCGCTGTTGCTTGTGATGCCGTATCCACGTTTACCGTTGAATCAGATTCAACGCTTGAGCTATCAACTGCACTTGAGTCGGCGACGGAATTTGAAGCTGCGCTTGAACTTGCTGTTGAGCTTGAAGCTACACTTGAGCTATCTGCGGCGCTTGAGCTGGCGTCTGAACTTGAAGCTGCACTTGAACTTGCTGGCTTATCACCCTTACCAGTACTTGCACCATTATTAGCATTAACGAAAATACCACCCACGCCGTATCCAGTTTCATTGGCAGAATTACTTTGACCATTAGTTTGAATCGTTGAAATCATCGCAGGATCATTTCCTGTTAGGTTTATGTTCTTAACAGTCTGATTGATTTTTCCTTGAGCAATCCACATTGTGTAAATCAAAGTTGAATTAAAGTTGTTATTTGAAATGTCCAGGTTCTCAAACGTTGACGTTGAAATGCCTGAAAGGTTCATGCGCCAGAACATTTCTGCCGCGTTAGCCGGATTAAGGGCATTGGCTGCTGCAAAGACACCACTCAAATTAACAGTCGTTAAGTTAGGATTGGCTGCCAATGTTGCACCCAACTCACCTAAAGCCTTAAATGCAGCTTGTTGGTAAGCATAGTTATTCCAGTTACGAACTACTGAAACTAGCCAGTTTGAAAATTCTTGATTATTTGAAAAATCAACCACTGCATTGTTCTTGGCAATATCAAGTACGCTTTGTGGCACATATTAAATTGATTTGCATCTTGTGCATGAGCAACTTCAATCGTTGCCAATTGCAAGCCAGTAGACATGACCGGTGCACCAACAATCAATGCAACTCCCATGATTGATAGTCCACGGGTCACCCACTTCTTACCATCTTTGTACATCTTGAATCGAACTGTACGTTCCGTTTCATTTTGCGTCTTCTTGAACATAAGAAAACACCCCTTTTCTCTTTAACAATTCCTTTTGGCAAATACTGAACAGCAGGCACTCCGGTAATAGGTCTATCCCCGTCCGATATTTACTAATTAATTGTAAGTCTTCCACAACGGTTTTGCACGTTTTTTGGGAATATGTAAAAAAAATAATAATTTCAGTTACTGTATCGGATATAAAAAAACAACCACCCTTGAAATATCAAGGGTGGTTGTTATCTTCAAAATCTCTAAATATCACAGAAGTCTAGCGATTACTTCCAAGAATCCTTAGCGTTTTGAACGTCCTTCAACAATGCCTCATCAGCATTAGCTGCGACATTTTCTTCTTCTTGTTGCTTACGACGCTTCCAGAAGAATAGGAAGAACAAAGCCAATACTGCAGCAACTAGTGCTGAAATCAATGACGTTATAAGTCCAGTGTGCTTGTTAGTCATTTGCGTATCATGCAATGACTTACTTCCTTCGGCAACTGCCTTTCGATCATGAATGGCAGCCTTCTTTGGGTGGCGACCATTATCTGCATTTGCAGTTTGAGTAGCAGCACCGTTGTTTACACTAGCAGTCGCAACTGTTGCATTTGCAATCGGAGCAACCGCACCAGCAGTTGTGTTAGCAACTGGTGTTGGCGTTCCTGCTACTGCATTCGCACTTGCTTGGTTGCCAGCGTTAACCACGCCAGCATTTACAACACTAACTGCAGTGTTGCTTACCACGTTCGTACTACCCATGCGAGAAGCCGCGACGTTACGAGATGCTGCATTTGCAATTGCGATAGCCGCCTTATCAGCTTCATCCGTCAAAGATGCTACATCCGTTGCATTCTTAATGTTGTTGATAGCATTAACAACATTTTGATCATTCGCAACATGTTGTGCATTAGCTTCATTGTTCGCCTCAGCAACTGCGGCTGACTTTTGGTTGTTGAAGTCAGCTACACTATGATTATTCGTAGTCGTCTCTGATGCTACTGACGTAGCATAGTGTTGACCTTGTTTAGCTTCGTCGGCTACAACTGATGAAGCAAGGGCTGAGTTAGCCAATGATTGCTCCATTGCAGCATCTGACTGACGAGCACTCTCATTTGCGAATGAAGTTGCTTGTGACACTGCCGCGCTGGCTGCCAATGATGACTCCATTGCAGCATCTGCCTCACGGCCACTGTTGATCATTGATTGTGCAGCTGAATTTGCTGCAGCTGACGCTGCGGTTGAATCACTCACTGCCTTTGCTTCGTTTACTGAAGCATCTGTGGCCGTTGATTCTGCTACGTGTTGTCCGGCCTGGGCTGTTGCGCCCAACTCTGCTTCCATTGCAGCATCTGCCTCACGGCCACTGTTGATCATTGATTGTGCAGCTGAATTTGCTGCAGCTGAAGCTGCGGTTGAATCACTCACTGCCTTTGCTTCGTTTACTGAAGCATCTGTGGCCGTTGATTCTGCTACGTGTTGTCCCGCCTGGGCTGTTCCGCCCAACTCTGCTTCCATTGCCGCATCTGCCTCACGGCCACTGTTGATCATTGATTGTGCAGCTG
>SKDY01000196.1_pt1 | contig 55224 bp, 58 predicted proteins | sample 4826591 | NCBI WGS metagenome assembly SKDY01 (sample SAMN11008823, study PRJNA524170) | human gut metagenome | biome: Human fecal sample; material: Feces; isolation source: fecal sample from pouch patient p10, p22 | host: Homo sapiens | place: Israel: Tel-Aviv | collected 2016-06-15 | reverse complement strand
TTTGAAATCAACAAAGGTGTAGGCCGGACGGTAGAGTTCAAGGGCTTGAAGGCGCAATACCTCTTCCTCTTTGCAGGAGGCTTGCTGGCAGTCTTCATTCTCGTGGTTATTCTCTATCTCTGTGGAGTCAGCCAAATTACCTGTCTTGTCATAGGTGTAGTGGGTGCCAGCCTTGTGGTATGGCAAACGTTCACCATGAACAGAAAGTACGGGCAATACGGACTGATGAAAAAGGGAGCAGTACGTATGTACCCACGCTACCTTGTAAACCGCCGTACGGTCTGCCATCTTATTCGTAACCTTCAATCAAAAAAAGCGAAGCAATGAGAAACAAAAGTAAGATAACGACCCTGGAATCGAAGTTCCCGCTGCTCTCCGTTGAGCAAGGCTGTATGGTGAGCAAGGATGCCGATATCACGGTGGCTTTCCGTGTGGAACTGCCCGAACTCTTTACCGTCACCTCTATAGAATACGAAGCAATGCACTCTGCCTGGCATAAGGCAATCAAGGTGCTACCCAATTACAGCATCGTACACAAGCAGGACTGGTTCATCAGGGAGGACTATCAAGGCAAGCTCGCTGATGGCAGCCTGAGCTTCCTTGCCCGTGCATCTGAACGGCATTTCAATGAGCGTCCCTACCTGCACCACAGCGTTTACCTATTCCTGACCAAGACCAACAAACAGCGCATGGCACAGCAAAGTAACTTCTCCTCGCTCTGCCGTGGACACCTATTGCCCAAAGAGATTACCAACAAGGACGAGGTGATGAAGTTCATGGAAGCAGTCGATCAGTTCGAGCGTATCATCAACGACACCGAACAGATTAGGATTATCCGCATGACGGAAGAGGAATTGGTCGGGACAAAGGAAAAAGGCGGTTTGTTGGACAGGTACTTCTCCCTCTCGGAAGAAGGACACGCCTCGTTAGAGGACATTCGTCTGGGTGCCGACCTCGTGCGTGTAGGCGACAATATGCTTTGTCTGCACACACTCAGTGATACGGATGACCTGCCGACAACAGTAAGCACGGACAGTCGATATGAACGGCTATCCACTGACAGAAGCGACTGCAATCTTTCCTTTGCCTCGCCCGTAGGACTGATGTTGCCGTGCAACCATATCTATAATCAGTATCTCTTCATCGAAGACAGCGACGCCAACTTGGAACGCTTCGAGAAGCAAGCAAGGAATATGCACTCACTGGCACGCTACAGCCGTAGCAACCAAATCAACGAGGAATGGATACAGGAGTATCTCAATATTGCTCACTCACAGGGACTGACATCTATCCGTGCCCACTTCAACGTGCTGGCATGGAGCAGCGATAAGGAAGAACTTCGCCAGATCAAGAATGACGTAGGCTCTGCACTTGCTCTTATGGAATGCCACCCACGCCACAACACCATTGACGCGGCAACGCTCTACTGGGCAGGCATACCCGGCAATGCGGCAGACTTTCCCGCAGAAGAGTCATTCTATACTTTCATCGAGCCTGCTCTCTGCTTCTTTACGGCAGAGACCAACTACAAGGACTCGCTCTCTCCTTTCGGCATCAAGATGGCAGACCGCCTTTCGGGAAAACCTGTTCATCTGGACATATCTGATTTGCCGATGAAAAAGGGAGTCATCACCAACCGTAACAAGTTCATCTTGGGACCTTCGGGCAGTGGTAAGTCTTTTTTCACCAACCACATGGTACGCCAATATTACGAGCAGGGAGCACACGTCCTCTTGGTCGATACGGGTAACTCATATCAAGGCTTGTGTGAACTTATCCACCGCAAGACTAAGGGCAAGGATGGTGTGTATTTCACCTATACCAATGAAAGTCCGATATCCTTCAACCCCTTCTATACGGATGATTACTTCTTCGATGTGGAGAAAAGGGAGAGTATCTGCACGTTATTACTCACGCTTTGGAAAAGTGCTGATGAACATATTACCAAGACCGAAGCTGGCGAACTTGGTTCAGCCGTAAACTCCTATATCGAGCTTATATGTGCTGACCACAGCGTTACGCCCTGTTTCAATACCTTCTATGAGTATCTGCGGGATGTGTACCGCAAGGATATGGAGAAGCGTGATATCAAGGTTACGCTTTCGGACTTCAATATCAACAACCTCTTAACTACATTGAAGCAATACTACAAAGGCGGACGATATGATTTCCTACTGAACTCGGACAAGAATATCGATCTGCTCTCCAAACGCTTTATCGTCTTTGAAATTGACCAAGTGAAGGACAATAAGGACCTCTTTCCAGTGGTAACGATTATCATTATGGAAGCCTTCATCAACAAGATGCGCCGATTAAAGGGTATCCGCAAGATGATACTCATTGAGGAAGCGTGGAAAGCCATAGCTTCGGCAAACATGGCAGATTACATCAAGTATCTTTATAAGACGGTGAGAAAGTATTTCGGGGAAGCCATTGTCGTAACGCAGGAAGTGGACGACATCATCCAGTCTCCGATTGTCAAGGAGAGCATCATCAACAACTCCGACTGCAAGATACTGCTCGACCAGCGCAAGTATATGACCAAATTCGACGGCATACAGGCGATGCTCGGTCTTTCGGAAAAGGAAAAGAGCCAGATTCTCTCCATCAATCAGAACAACGATCCGAACCGATTCTACAAGGAAGTGTGGATAGGCTTGGGCGGTATGCAGAGTGCCGTCTATGCCACGGAGGTAAGCATGGAGGAATACCTCACCTACACCACGGAGGAAACCGAGAAGGTGGAGGTGATGCAGCGTGCTGCACAGCTCGGTGGCGACATCGAGACCGCTATCCGCCAGCTTGCCAATGAGAAAAGAAACAATAAAAAGAAATAAGTACAAACCATCAAAACTATAGTAACAATGAAAAAGTACATTTTCATGGCTCTCTTAGGATTGAGCCTTTCTGTTCCCAAAGCCCACGCACAGTGGGTGGTAACCGACCCTGGCAATTTTGCCGGCAACATCGTTAATTCTGTCAAGGAGATAGCGACTGCTTCGAAGACGGTGAAAAACACCCTTGACGGTTTTAAGGAGGTGGAGAAACTTTACAACGACACCAAGAAGTATTACGATGCACTCAAGAAGGTGAACAACTTGATTGGTGATGCCTATAAGGTCAAAGAGTGCATCCTGATGGTGGGCGATATTTCGGAGATTTATGTTACCTCGTATAAGAAAATGCTCTCGGACAGGAACTTCCGCCCTTCAGAACTCGCTGCAATGGCTTCGGGCTATGCCAAGCTTTTGGAGCAGAGCGGTGAGAGTCTCAAGGAACTAAAGTCCATTGTCAAGAGTAATGTTTTCTCGATGAACGACCACGAACGAATGCAGTCCATAGACCGCATCTATACCACGCTAAGAGAATATCGCTCGCTTGTATCCTACTACACGAGGAAAAATATTTCCGTGAGCTACGTGCGTGCAAGGGAAAAGAACAACCTTGCCTCTGTTAAGGCACTCTATGGTAATACGGCAAGCAGGTATTGGTAAATCCACAGACTAAAAAAGAACTTTCATAAAACACTTTTGCTTATGGATTTTGCCAGTTTACATGAGCTGCTACGCTCAACCTATGATGAGATGATGCCGCTCTGTGCCCAGATGACGGGCATTGCCAAAGGTGTTGCGGGCTTGGGTGCACTCTTTTATATTGCTCTTCGGGTATGGGCTTCCATTGCCCGTGCCGAGGCGATAGACGTGTTTCCCTTGCTGCGCCCCTTCGTGCTGGGCTTTTGCATCATGTTCTTCCCGACAGTCGTACTGGGTACGATGAATGCCGTTCTCTCGCCCGTAGTGCAGGGAACGGAAAGCATGGTGCATCAGCAGGAGGGGAATCTTGCCGAGCTTACTGCCAAGCGAGACAAGTTGCAAGAAGAAGCCTACCTTAGGAATCCTGAAACAGCCTACCTTGTCTCCAACGAGAAGTTCGATGAGAAGATAGAAGAAATGGGCATCATCGGACCTGAAGATGCTGTGACGATAGCGGGTATGTATGCCGAACGTGCTGCCTATCAGACCAAGCAATGGATTATGAAGATGGTACACGACCTTTTAGAACTTCTGTTCCATGCTGCAGGACTTATCATTGACACACTGCGCACCTTCATACTCATCGTTCTTGCCATTCTCGGTCCGATAGTCTTCGGCATAGCCGTATGGGACGGTCTTGCAGGTTCACTTACGGCTTGGTTCTCACGCTATATCTCTGTCTACCTGTGGCTGCCTGTCAGCTCTATCCTTACGGCACTGCTTACGAAGATACAGGTGCTGATGGTACAGAAGGACATCGAGGCACTCAGCGACCCTAACTACCTGCCTGATTCGGGGACGTGGTACTACATCGTCTTCTTCCTCATCGGCATCGTGGGCTACTTCTGTGTACCTACCGTGGCTGGCTGGATTATCGAAGCGGGTGGTGGTATCGGCTCTTATGGTCGCAACGTCAATCAGACTGCACAGCGTGGAGCGCAGGGGGCATACACGGGCGGACGATATGCTGCAGCCGGTGCAGGTTCTGTTATCGGCAATGTGGGCGGACGTATCAAGGGTGCATTATTGAAAGGTAAATAACAAAAAACGAAAAAACAATGGAATTCAAATCACTCACCAATATCGAGACTTCATTCCGTCAGATAAGGCTCTATGCCTTTGTCTTTGCCATCGTCTGCGTGGCAGTCAGCGGCTATGCCGTCTATGCCTCGTATGGCTTTGCCAAGGAGCAAAGGGAGAAGATCTATGTGCTTGACCAAGGAAAATCCTTAATGCTCGCACTGAGTCAGGATGCAGGCAAAAACCGCCCTGTGGAAGCGAGGGAACACGTCCGCCGTTTCCATGAACTGTTCTTCACCATCGCGCCCGATAAGGATGCGATAGAGAAGAACATGGAGCGTGCCTTCCTGCTCTGCGATAAGTCGGCTTTCAACTACTACAAGGACTTGGCGGAAAAGGGCTATTACAACCGTGCCATTTCGGGCAATGTCAATCAGCGTATCGAGGTGGACTCCATCCGCTGCAACTTTGAGGTTTATCCCTACGAGGTAACGACCTACGCTCGTCAGTTCATCGTGCGGCCGAGCAACATCACGGAGCGTAACCTGATTACGACCTGCACCTTGCAGAACTCCGTCCGCTCGGACAACAATCCGCAGGGCTTCCTGATGGAACAGTTTATGGTGCGACAGAATCAAGACCTCCAAACCTATAAACGATAGTACGATGGAAAGGACAAGAGGATTCTCATTCGCACGCCACTATCTGAGGGCGCACTTGTGGCTCCGCCATCGGTGCGACAGGCTCACGGCAAGGCAGCGCAAACTGATTGTTTTCTCCCTGAGCTTTGTCTATCTCGTCTGTTCCTTAGTGATGATAGCGCAGTTTTTCCTGCCACAAAAGGAAGAACTGCCCATCCCTGCGGGCAGGCTGATGGACAGCCCCGTCAGAAAAGACAGCGTTTTGCAGGGATTTTACGAATAACAGTATCAACCGTATTACACAACATTCAATGAAAATGGATAATAAACAGAAAGAACAACTGAAAAAAGGACTGGTCTTCGGTGGGCTGGGACTGCTTTTCGCCCTCTCGATGTGGTTCATCTTTGCCCCGTCGGGCAAGGACAAGAGTGCGGCACAGCAGGGACTGAACGACAGCATACCGCAGGCGACTACCGAACAGCTGACGGGAAACAAACTCAAAGCCTACGAACTGGGCGACAAGAGCCGTCAGGAAGAACAGACACGCGAGGAGATGGGCAGACTTTCGGATTACTTTGATAGTAATACCGCTCCGTCGGAAAGCGAGCGTGCGCAAGTAGCCGCTTCGACGGCAAAGATTGAAAGTTCGATGCACCGCTATGAGGAGAACAACCGCCTGTTGAACTCTTTTTATGCGCCCGACCCCAATGAGCAGGAGCGAGAGGCACTGCGCTCGGAGTTGGACAACCTCAAAAAGGAATTGGCAGCCAAGAATGAGAATGAGGATGCGGAGGAGAAGCGACAGCTCGCCCTGATGGAAAAGAGTTACCAAATGGCGGCAAAGTATCTGCCACAGTCTTCTTCAACTACCAATGCTGCCCACGCTTTTACACCCGCAAAGGAAAAGGGAACTTGGGAAACATCGGCAACACCGCAAGCATCTTCAACGGGTTCTCTCCCGGCAATGGAGGTATTGGCAGAACGCAAGCAGGTGGTGTCTTCGCTCAACCAGCCGATGACAGATGCCGACTTTGTTCAGCAATATGGCACGAAGCCACGCAATATGGGCTTTCATTCGCTCACGAGTGCGGTTGCTGCCGTGCCCCGCAACACGCTCAGCGTGGTGGTGGACAGGACGGTAACACTTAAAGAGGGCGACAATGTGGTGTTGCGCCTGCTCGAAACCGCCAAAGTGCAGGGCTTGCACATTCCCCGAAAAAGCCGACTTATTGCGAGGGCTAAGATTGAGGGCAACCGCCTGCACCTTCTCGTTAAGAGCATTGAGGTGGAGGGGCGGATTATTGCCGTGAAGCTCTCGGCATACGACACGGACGGACAGGAGGGTGTGTTCATTCCCGGTTCGGAGGACATCAACGCCCTCAAAGAAGTGGGTGCGAACATCGGTGGTTCGATGGGAACTTCCTTCACTTTTGCTTCCTCCGCCAAAGACCAGATTATCTCGGAGGCGGCTCGCGGGGTGATGCAGGGCGCAAGTCAGCTGCTCCAAAAGAAGCTCCGCACCGTCAAGGTAACACTCAAAGGGGGCTACCGTCTGTTCTTGGTTCAGTCAAAATAAGCATATCAATCAACAAAAAAAGCAACAACAAAATAACAACAACAATGAAAAAATGGATTTTTTCGGCTGTCCTGCTTGCCACGATGGGCGCGTCAGCCACTGCACAGACAACGACTTCAACGCTTACGCCCGACCTTCAGCTCTCATCGGGAGAACTCTTTCAAGGGATGAGCAAGGCTATTCCGAACGGACGCGTCGTCCTGCCTTACGGCTTGGAGGTTACTTTTGATAAGACGGTGCATTTGATTTTCCCATCGGCTGTCCGCTATGTCGATTTGGGTTCACAGAACATCATCGCCGGCAAGGCGGAGGATGCGGAGAACGTGCTGCGTGTAAAGGCTGCCGTCAAGGATTTTGAGACGGAGAGCAACATGAGCGTGATTTGCGAGGACGGCTCGTTTTATGCTTTCAACGTGAAGTATGCCGATGAGCCGGAGAAGCTGAGCGTGGAGATGAAAGACTTTCTTTCACCTGTCGAGGGACGTTTGCCGAGCAACCGTGCGGACATCTATTTCAAGGAACTCGGCAATGAGTCACCCGTACTTGTCAAACTGATAATGCAGACCATCTATCAGAATGACAAGCGCACCATCAAGCACATCGGGACCCGTCAGTTTGGGATGAAGTTCCTGCTGCGTGGACTGTATGCGCACAATGGCTTGCTCTACTTCCACACCCGAATGGAGAACGAGACAAACATGCCGTATTCGGTGGACTTCGTTACGTTCAAGGTGGTGGATAAGAAGATGGCGAAGCGCACCGCCATTCAGGAGCTGGTGCTGCAACCGCTCCGTGCCTATCATCAGGTGATGCAGGTGCGTGGCAAGGGAAGCGAGCATTCTGTTTTCGTGCTCGACCAGTTCTCTCTCTTGGAGGACAAACAGCTTGAAGTGACGCTTTATGAGCGTAATGGAGGGCGGACACTGACGTTCTATGTCGAGCAGGAAGACCTGCTGCTGGCACAGAAGATTGACAACCTCAAACTCAAATGGTAATGAAAAAATATCTCTTTTTATTGGCTTGTGCGGTGGCAATGATGCTGCCGGCACAAGCGCAACGGCTGATTCCGAAGCAGAAAGGAATAGAAGTCGTGGGCAGTCTGCCGATGAGCAAGGGTGAAAGACTCTTTGCCAAGGATAACTTCGGTGTGGGTTTATCGCTCACTCGCTATTTGAAACGTGAGAACTATTCTTTTCTTGGGATAGAATACGAGCAGCAGAATATGCCGTATCGTGATTATGAAGTAAAACTCAAAGATGCACTCTTGCATTTGGGCTATATGCACCCGATTATGTCGGACAATGGCAAGAACGTGTTGCTCTATGGTGGGGTCTCCGCTTTGGGTGGTTATGAAGAAATCAATGAGGACAAGCCGTTTCTGCCCGATGGAGCGAAGCTGCTCGACCGCTCACGCTTTGTCTATGGCGGTGCGCTGCATCTTTCCGTGGAATGTTTCCTGACGGACAATGTTCTCTTGCTTCTCAAAGGTCAGGGACGAGTGTTGTTCGGAACGGATGTGCATCGGTTTCGTCCTGCGTTATCGGCGGGATTTAAGTTTAATTTCTAACATCAAGGAACAATGAAGAATAAAATCTTTAATACTATTTGGGCAATGGGAGTGCTTGCCCTTGCCGTGTTTTGTTTATCTGCTTGCGATAGGGAGCTGGATGTTCAGCAGTCTTATCCGTTCACTGTCGAGACGATGCCTGTCCAGAAGGACATCGTCAAGGGACAGACGGCAGAAATCAGGTGTACCCTCAAACGTGAAGGCAGGTTTGCCGACACTCGCTACACCATCAGATATTTCCAACCGGACGGGAAAGGGACACTAAGAATGGACAATGGATTAGTCTTTAAGCCCAACGACCGCTATCCGCTCACCAAGGAGGTGTTTCGACTCTATTACACCTCCGCTTCGACAGACCGACAAACCATTGATGTGTATGTGGAGGACAACTTCGGGCAGACCGTCAAGCTATCGTTCAACTTCAACAACGAAAAGAATGAGGACACGCCCAAAGCGATAGAAAAAGTACCGATACGACAATGATTTTCAGTAGGATTATAATTCTATTCAGCTTGATTTTGATTGGTTTCCAGCCATTGTCAGCTCAAAGTAAGCGGAGACGGCTTGCCGATCTTCCGCCCTTTGAGCGGGCGGTTGTCTGCATCAAGTATTTTGAGGGTCTGCACGGCAGGAAAGATTATCCATACGTTGGATATGGGCATCAACTATTGCCGGGCGAACACTTCACGGCAGCAATGACTGAACGGCAAGCGGATTCACTGCTCCGTGCCGACCTTTGGAAATGCTTTGAACATTTCAAGGGCTATGGTAAGGATGCACTACTGCTTACCTTGCTTGCCTACAATGTGGGCGTAGGTCGTTTGCTCGGTTACGGCAACCATCCCAAAAGCCGGCTAATACGAAAGATAGAGTCGGGCGACAGGAATTTCTACCGTGAATTTGTCTCTTTCTGCCGACACAAAGGCAAAGTCCTGCGTGGACTTGTCAAACGGCGTAAAGTGGAGTTTGCACTGTTTAATATACCCTGATTATCAAATACACCTCTTGCGACATTTTAATGCTCGCAAGGGGCGTTTTCTTGTTGTTTTTCTTCCTTCTTCACAATAAAGATTGAAACGACTGTAATAGGTGGAGGGATGAAACAACTAACACCAATGGAACAATGATTGTTTAGTCTTTTCTTTCCTTTCCTTTTTCTCTTTCATCCACCCTTCCTTATGCAATAGAATCCCATTAACACCTTGTACAAGGGTGATGTTTTCTTCGTCGATGATAGTAGTTACGCTCATAATCTTATGTTTTGGGGTTATTGTTCTTTTTCGATGATGCTTTTTGCGGCTTCACGCAGCGAAACAAGCAGACGGATTCCATTTTCTCTGTCTGTACGTCATCGCCATACATACTCCTAAGCCGGCTATCAGCTTCAGAAAAAGTGTCGTATGGAGGATGGAAGAATCCCTTTCTTTCCAAGACTTTCTTAACAAGGAAGTCTCCTAATCGGCGTTCGCCCCTGACATAAAAGCAGCCACAAAAACAACCTCCGGGTTTCAACACGCGGAAGATTTCGGCAAAGGCTTTGTCTTTGTCAGGGAAAGCCTGAAAACCGTTCATGGACAGCACATAATCGAAGCTCTCGTCTGTATAAGGCAGCTCTCCGACATCGCCTTGTACCAAAGACAGGTTGTCTATATCCTCAGTCTCCTTCCGCAGAGTCGCAATGGCTATCATTTCCTCAGAATAGTCCAAGCCTACAATCTCGGCTGCTTTCATTCGGCGATACTTTCCGGCGGTGAAAATGGCAGTACCGACGGGTACGTCAAGCAGTCGTCCGTGGAAATCGTCCGGTATGAAATCAAGCACCTTCCGAGCCAAGAGATTACCATCTTCTTTCCATACCAGTCGCATATACATCCTCGACCACCACTTTCGTCCGGTCAGCACGTCGTCGTAATGCTCCATCATTCTCTTGTAGGAATTGCTCTGCTTGTGTCCCATTGTTTTTCTTTTTAATAGATGTTATCTTCTTATTTTGCAAAAGATAGGCTGCGCTCGGCAAATTGAAAGCGATCTTTCTTTGCGCTCACTGGCACTACCTTTGCAAAAGTATGACATTCGCTTTGTCCCTGCAATCGCCAAAAATAGTGATTTTTGTTTTCAAGAAAAATGAGAAAGATGCTTTGCTGTCATATAAAGTCAGGCATGGTGTGTATATTGAGTAATGGAAAGAATCCTAAAAATCTGCTACTATACAAGGTAGAAGCAAAGTAACAAATTCTTTACAAGAATCTTGCAGCATCTTTTCAAATACAAGGGGTAAAATAATGCGAAGATTGGTAAAGCAAAGGCAAGTGGAGTTTACCTTGCTTTGATTAGCCCCCAATCGGTCATTAGGCTATTTTTCCACGTCATTTCGTCGTTTTCTAATGACTGCCATTAGAAAACACATTGCATAAACAATTTGTTTTCAATGATTTACAAACACGACCACGACTTCAAATTTTCTAATGACCGATTTGGGTTAAATGGTATTCTGATAGGTGTTTGTAAAAATGTGCTTTCAAGTAGTAAAATAAACGATAGATATTTTGCCTTCTCTCTAAAATGTTGTATCTTTGCATCGAATTTTAGGTCGAGCCACTTTGAGCCAGTACTAAGATGTTTTTCTAATATTAACTTTTGTGTTTTTCGAGAGCCTCTGAGCCATGAAGATACAAGCAAAAATTTATGCTTATGTATAAATTACGTTTGTCAATTTCGTGGCAGGGTATATTTATCTGCTATGATAAAGAAGAAAAGGGCTCGAAGCCGGGTAAGAATATGTCAGTCTACCAGCAGACGTGTATGAAACTGAAATGGTATAAATTTATCTTTTCCGTTATCAAGTATGTGTTGAGAGGCTTGTTCGTTCTGCACTTGTTCCTTTGAGCCGAAACAATTAAGGGAGCCGGTCGCAGTGATGCGGTCGGCTCCTAAAAAATTAGAGAGTTATAAAATTCTTTCGGTTATGGATTGGGGTTAGTTCCGCCTCCAGAAGTACCAGAATCTTCTGCATCGAGCTTGCCTTTCCATTCTTCCCACTCGATGTCCACGTCCGACAAACCGCGCACGGCACGGGCACCGATTTGCAATTGAACGGGCGGTGGTCTGCATCAAATATTTTGAGGGAAGCACGGCAAGAAGGATCACCCTTACGTCGGGTATGGTCATCAGCTTTTGTCTGATGAATGCTTCTCTCCTAATATGTCGGAACGGCAAGCAGACTCACTGCTTCGTGCTGACCTTTTGAAATACTTTGAGTATTTCAAAAATATGACAAAGATACCCTATTACTTGCCGCCTTATCCTACAACGTTGAAGCGGGCAGGATGCTGGGATATAGCAAACATCCTAAGAGTAGATTGCTACGGAAAATAGACTCGGACAACAGAAGTTTCTACCGTGAATTTATCTTTTTCTGTCAATATAAAGGCAAGGTGTTACGATAATTGGTAAGGCGACGATATGTTGAACTTCATCTTTTGTATATTAGATAATTAGGAATTAAACATAAAATGCTATTAGTTCCCCTAAAAGTAGTAACTTTGTAGAAAATATAGTTTATGAAAGTAGTATTAGATACAAATATTATTTTTAGCGATTTTCATTTAAATGGAGCTAAAATTAAAGATTTATGCGAATCAGCAAAATCTATAGGGGCTACAATTTACATTCCTGCAGTAGTTATAGATGAGTCTATAAATAAATATTGCGAAAAAATACAAGATTGTAAAACGAAAATAGATAAAGTTTTTTCCGACTTTGAAAGATTGACTGACAAAAAAGTGAATTTATCTCAAAAATCAATTGATGTTATCACAAAAGAAAAAGAAGAATATGCCAAATTTTTTAATGCTCAAATTAGGCGTCTAAATATAAATATTATACCATATCCTTCTACTTCTCACAAAGATTTAGTAAGTCGCGACCTTGCTCGTAAAAGGCCTTTTCAAGAAAGTGGGAAAGGGTATCGAGATGCTCTTATATGGGAGAGTCTCCTTACAATATGCACTAAACCTAATGATCTGTTCGATATGCCACAAGTGGTGTTTATAAACAAGAATCATAAGGACTTTTGCTTAGAAGGTGATCTACATCCTGATTTGCGAGAAGATTTGTCTAAATTAAATATAAATGAAGATCATGTTGAAGTTGTAGAGGATATTGATGTGTTCATTAAGAAGTTTGCTAAGCCCAAACAAAAAATCCTTCAAAAAATCAAAGATGCTTTTCAATCCCATGGTAGCTATGCAGATATTAATATTATTCATGAAACTGAACAGCGTTTAGATAAATTTTTATTATATCGACAATTTGATTACGAGAATAGTCCGTTTAGGCAGGAATTTGAAAATCCCTCTGTGGTAGAAATAGGAAAGCCTGAAATTAAATTAGATGAAGTACGACAAATATCAGAAAATGAAGTTGTAATTGAGTATACTGTCAATGTAGAATGTACTTTTGATGTCTTTTTATTTAAGGCAGATGCAATGTGCATGGATGAAGAAGAATTACCTCAGGTTTGGGACAATGATTGGAATAAGCATTATATGGCGGCATCTGACACAGCTACAATAAATCTGAAAATTTTCTTAATTGTAGATAATTCATTTACAAAAGTGTTGTCAGATGATATTGAAATAATAGATAATGCCGACTATCAAAATTAAAGGACTTTAAAAGATATTTCCTGCGACTTTCTTTTGCTTCTTTTCTTTGGTCGCCTGCTTGTTCAAAGAAAAAGAAAAGAAGCCACGCAATTTTTGAGGTTGCGTGGCTCATTTGTATTAGGGCTTTTCGGTTGTTTCGATTATCCGTTCTTCGGGGTGGGTATCAAAAGCCCAATTGATTTGTTCATCGGGCAGGGTGCTGTGTATTCCTCTGCCCATTACCATTCCACAATCTTCAAGGATTTTGCGCTCGGCTTTCTCTCGGTCTGTGGCTGCTACCTCAAACACACCTTCAAAAACGTATTGGGTGCGTACTCTGTAAATTTTCCTTTCCATATCTTCAAAATTCAGCAATGAGTAATCTGTGTTCCATTGGCTCACCATTGGATAACCTGCGGTGAGTGAGCCAAAAATGGTGCGCTCCGTAACCATAGGCAAAGAACTTGTCAAGTTCCGTTTCTTGGGAGATTTGGAGGAGTGCAGTCTGCAACTCCTCCTTGTTCTCGGCTATGCTTATGGCATTGATAACTCTCACGATGATGTTGGGAATTTCATCTGCCCAATTATGAATTATGCCTTCTACTTGTACTTTCATATTCCTTTGTTTAATGGATTGTTATGCGGTTGCTCTCTGCGCTATCATTCTCATATTCTTCTGCATCAAGGCGAGTATCTGCTCGTGGTACTCGGTGTTCTTGTTGCACACTCCACGACTCTGCACCACTTTCATTGTTTCCAATGATACCTCGATGGTTTCTATGCGCTCTCCGTCTTTTGTGGCAGAGAAGATAAGCGACTGCGGTTTGCTGTAATAGCGTGCGTCATATACACAATGGTGCATTGCCGTGCCTTCCTCCAAATGCTCCTGCACACTCTCCAAAACGTGGATGCGGATAATGCCGTCCGTAAACTCTATGCCAAAGAATTTTGCTTTGAGTTGCTTGTATGCTTGTTCGGCTTCCATCGCTTCCTTGCGTTTCTTGATAATGTTCTCACGCTCTCTCATCGCCCTGCGCTTGACTTGGAAATGGTCGTGTGCTGCTCTTAAATCAGTAGGACAAACGTACTTCGGACTGCGTATGTCCTTGTAGAGTGTCGCAAGTGCATCAATCATATCGCACCACAAATTGCCGTCCTCCACCTTGTAGTCATTGCGCAAACAGATACGGATAGATGCCCAATACTTGTCAATCTTGGCATATCTGTCCCTAATGAAGTGGCGAAGTAGGGAGATTTGTCCAGACTTCAACAAGGTTTCCGCCTTGTTGTCCGTAAGAATGGAATGGAACAACTCAAAGGGGGTAAGGTCGTGGAACGCTCCCTTAAATCCGTTACGCCTAATGTCCTTCATCACTCCATAACGTGGGTAAATGCCGTGTGGGAGTATGTCGTACAAAGGCTTGTCGGGGCGGATTTCCAAATCACTGCCAAACTGCCACGTATCATACCAACAACTCATCGGGCGAAGTCGTGCCAACACTGCATTCTTGCCGTCGGGGGCTATCCAACGCTCAACCACCTCTGAACAAAATCGTCTTATCGGTTGTCCTTGCTTGCGGTACACCTCCATATAGAAGTAACGTATCACTTGGTAGCCTTTGAAGGTGGTAAGTACGCAATAGTATGCAATATCCTTAAATACCCTCTGCCGTTCTTTATGTATGGTGAGTATCGCTCCGCAATGGGGGCAAATGGTGGTCTTGCCTTTATGCCGTGTGTCCGTCCATTGGTGTCCACACTCCAAACAAGTGTGTTCGCCTTTCGTGTTGCGCTTGGCAATATGTTCAAAAAGGTGCGTATATGCCCACAGACTTTGCTTGTCGGTAATGGTGGGGAGTTGGATTGCCAACTCCGCCAATTGCTTCTGAAATTTATTTCTTGGTTTCATTTTCTGTCCTCCTTGTTTTACTCGTCACGGAATACATATCCACTCTCAAACCAATACCCCTCGTCAAAGAGTTCGTCCGCATACTTTTCATAATTGAAGTATCGCTCTGCAAATTCGGATAGTTCGTGTTCCATACCTACCGTTTCCCTTGCAAACTCTTCTTTGCTCACATACCTGCCGACAAATGCGGAATGAAATTGCTTCATTAGGTAATAGGCGGAGCTGGTCAAGTCCTTGCCGGTATTCTCTATCCATATCCAAAAGGCACTCACATTCATACCGTCCAAATTCTCCAACTCGTCCCTCAACTCGAAAAAGTTTTCGTGCAAATGCCCTTCGTCAATAAATGCTTCGGGAATGTTCTCCCAATCTTGGAACATCAATTCGGGTTCATCCTCGTCTTGGTGAAGTTCGTGGCATACCTCCATAAACTCGTCTTGGTCGAAACACTCAGAAAGGTCTATCCACTTACCTCTTAGTGAGCCTTCGTTATACTTGGCATATGTGCCTACATAGATGCGTGCTTCGCTTAAATCGTATCGTTCCATAGTCTTTCCTTTTTAGAAGTCAAACAATGAAGGTTGTGCCACCTCTGCCGTTTCTTTTTTTTGAGGTTTTGCGTTACGGCTCTGTATCTTGGCAAGTTCCTCACGTTGGTACTGCTTAATGGCTTCCTGCCGTGCTTCAGCTTTCTCCTCCTCTGTGAGTTCCACAATATGGTTTACTGCCACTCTGCAAGTGATAGCCTTACCCACCTCGATTTCGTCCTCGTCATAGTAGTGGACTGCCATTGAGTAGATTTCATCGTCCTCAAAGCCATTGCACCCACTCGCCTGCACTTGGTTCAAGATGTAGGTTACACACTCCTCGATGCTCTTGTTAGGCTTCATCAAATTGGGAGCAAACAAAGGGTCTGTCGCTGCACGCTGATTGAGATACTCGGCTATTGCTCTCGTAAAATGTTCTGTTCCTTTCATATCGCTTAGTATTTAGGGATTTCTACAATTTGGTTTATCTGTCCGCAAAGGAAACTTCTTAGGCTGGTGCGGTCGGGTGCATAATACTCTGACCAATGTCCGTATTGATTGACCAAATACTTCTTCAATACGTCCATAAAGTCAAACCGATAACCCATTAGGGGAACGGCTGTGCGGAAATAGGTGTTGGTGTTCACTGCTTCGGCAAGCCAATTCTTTTCCTCACGGCTCATTCGCTCCCCACGATTGAGTTTCAAACGTAGGAGATACACCTTACTGCCACTCAGTCTGTCCAACGGCTCAACGTCCCACTGCACAAACTTAGTTGCCACCAAACGCTCACTTTCATCAACCACCGAACTTATGCGGTAATGAGAGGAGGAGCTATATCCTTTTTCTTTCATCGAAGATGTAATATTTACTTTCTGCTGTTCCATAATGACATTTTTTTTATGCGTCCAAAGATCGGAGTATGCTGATTCCTTTTTGTAGCAATAAGAAGGTAGGGGGCGCAGCCGGCACAAGGTTTTGCAGGAAAATACTACCCGAAATGAAATGGAGGTGTGGAGATTTTCCGTACAAACCAAAGGCACAGACCTTGTGCAAGCCGTAGCCCCTTACTACCTTTGCGAATAAAAAGAAATCAGCACCGACTTATGGCACATCAAAGTGGAATATGTGGACGTGAGAAGCGAAAGTGCAACGCCTTGTATGGAAAACGAAAAAGGGTGACTACCTCACGCGAGATAACCACCCATAAAGAAGAATGAATCGAAGAATATCATTCCTTGTGCGCTCAGAGCACACAGAGCAGGATTGCCAAGATGACGGCAAGCCAGAACAGCCAACGCAGGATTGTAAAGGTTACTTGCAGAATAACTCTGATAATGAAGCGTAGTATCAGGAAACCGAGAATAACCGAAACGGCGGTTACGACTTGCGGTGTAACCATCTTCGAGATAAGGTAAACTGCACCGATAACGATGGAGAGCAGAACGGCGAGTTCGATGAAGCGTGTCCAACCGAAGCGGCGGACTTGCTTGGGAGAAGTCGGCTGCTGCCTGTTCTTATCGGTTTTGTGCGATGCGTCTGCCTTGATGAAGGCAGGTGTGTGAACGATTTCGTTAAGCCGTGAGGACAATGGAAGCTCGCTTCTATTGTCTCGGCGAGAAATCGCACTTTTAAGAACGTCTTGATTCATGATGATTGTATTCATAATAGGGGCTTTTAATAGTTTCAAGAGCGATAACAAGATGCGCAGACTACACAAAGGCAAGTGTTTGCAAAACTCTTGACGTGTGGAGTGGAGCGTTTATCTTGGCTCTTGACACTACAAAAGCCCCCGATGGTGAAGTATCAAGCCATGTTCTCACCGCCTATCGTTGGCAGACCATTGACCTCAATGAGCAGCACGATTGTACCAGTCAGTTCGGTGTACAGTTTGTCGTATTCTGTACCTGCCGCAAAGTTGTCTGTGAGTTCGTACTTAGCAAATACCGCTTGAATTGCCTTGTTGTTCAGCAGGATTGGTGCCAACCTTTCGGGGAGCGGACTTGGCAGCTCCTTTTCAAACTCCTGCTCCAGAATGGAAACAAGCGTGTCATACTTTGAGAAGTGCAAGTCATGGTACAGCACCTCGCTTGCCATTACCTCCGCTTCGGGGTAGGAGAACCCTTGCGCCACGGCATCGCAGTAAGCCGTCAATGCCTCGTCTGCGCGAGCGGTTATAAACGCATTGTCATTCACTCTCTCTGGAAAATGCTCTCCGAGATACGCTTCCAACTTCAGACGGAAGTAGGAAAGTTCTTTCTTTGTTGTTGTCATAAGTCTTAATGGTTTGTTATTATAATAGGTGTATCAATCTTCTTAGTATAACGTCGCTTGGTAGCCTTTGCTGGTGGAGCACTTGCGAAGTCGAACTTATCCAATTTCTTGGATACAGCAAGCATATCGTTCTCTATCTTCTTGTTCGTTATGCGGGCATAAAGCTGAGTTGTAGTTATACTTGTATGTCCTAACATCTTGGATACAGACTCCACAGGAACTCCCTTTGTGAGCATCATCGTGGCAAAGGTATGTCGAGCCATGTGAAAGGTCAAGTTCTTGTTGATACCGCAAACATCGGCTATCTCTTTCAAATAAGAGTTCATACGCTGGTTGCTGAGAATGGGTATCAATCTACCATTTTTAGCTTTGCCCTCATACTTCTTGATAATAATCTTCGGAATGTCGAGCAAGAGGATATGGCTTAGTGTATCGGTTTTCTGACGTGCTGTTACAATCCACTGCTTGCCGTCCATCGTTATGATATTGTCGGGCGTAAGATTGGCTACATCAACGTAAGCCAGTCCTGTAAAGCAAGAGAACAAGAAGATGTCGCGAACATTTACCAATCGTTGCGTTGCAAATTCCTTGTGCATGATGGTGTCCACTTCTTCGTCTGTCAAAAAGCCACGATCAACTCTTTTGGTCTTGAAGTGGATATTGAGGAATGGGTCGTGATTAAACACTCCAGCCTTTCGACCAAATATGATAACCGTCTTAAAAGTCTTTAAGGTCTTGATGGCCGTGTTAAAGCATTGACCAACTACGGTTTTAAGATAGACGTCGAAATCGTGAATGACGATAGGGGTAAGCTCAATGATATTGAGGTCAGTGCGTGCATACTTTTCTTCAAGGAACTTGGCAAAGTGACGCTTGCAAATATCAAACTTGCGATAATTTGCTTTTGTAACTCCACAGCCAATCTGTGCATACATATCATTATTATACTTGGTAAACAATGAAAGAACGGTCTCCATATCCTCACGTTTGCCAAGATATTCCGATTTGATGCGTTCAAGGCTAAGTTCTTCAGAAAACTCCAATCGTTGGAATATCATCTGAAGGTCTGTGCTGATGCTCGTCAGTTGAGCATTAGTAGCCAAAGCCTCTTTGGTTCGTCCTCGCACTTTACCCAGTGTGCTGTCCCACATTTCGGGATCAACACTAACGCCTGTTGTGCCGAGTGTCATTCTTTCTCCATTAAGATGGATACGCATCATAACCGATGCTTTTCCTTCTTTGTTCAAATAATTGCTTCGCAGATAGAAGCTTGTTCTGAAAATACTCTTCATACTTACAAGTTTTTAGTGCAGAAGTAAATCGTGTTTTCGACCCGTTTAAGGGTGAGTTACGCGTTATCTTTACAGCTGCAAAGTTCGACATAATTCTTTGAATAACAATGAAGTATGCGGTATCTGTGTGTACTCTGTACGGTATCAGTGGCTACAATTTTACAAAGTCGATTTTTTCTGTAGCCATATTGTAGCCAGTTGGGAGTATCTTGAGCGTTTCGGCGGTATCTGTATGTACTCCCAAACAGAGAGTTCTATAAACGAATAATCGCCGTAACTCGTTGAAGTTACGGCGATTATCTGATTTAATCATTTTCTTGTAATCTCTTGTTCAGAGTACGTAAAGTGGAGCTGGTGGGATTCGAACCCACGTCCGCACAAGGAAACCATACGCTTTCTACACGTTTATTCCAGCCTTCATTTTCGTGTCATAGCAAGACCTGGACCACCAACTATGACCTTATCCTCTAAAGAATTCACGCCCAGAGCGAGGCATCCAAACGCTATTTCCGATTTACCTGCACCGCTTGACCCTTAGATTCGGAACAACATCCTTGGAGCAGTGTCTCGTTGCATCACCTTGTGACGCAATAAAGCCAGTAATCTACTATACTTCGATTAGGCAGCGAGAGCGTAATTATTTTCGCCAATTATTTTTTTGACCACTCAGATTAAGGAGCGAATAATCGAGGCTCCGCGTGCTTACGTACCATTTCATCTCGCCGTCAAATCCAGTCAACCCCGAGAGAATGTGCCTGCCGACAAACAGCAAGGCATTACGCTGAACAGCCTTATTCATAAAGAAATTTCCCTACATATCCGTTGAGAAACAAAATCATGACAGGCATATTCTGTTGCAAAGTTACAAGAATTTAAGAAAAAAGCAAAATTAAAGGCGATTATTTATGAAAATAAATCCATTGCAACACCAACGATTAACTCCCCTACTCCAACCTCATGCAATCAACCAACACAAACAAGGAAAAAGACGTTTACACCGGATTGACATGATTTGAGATGCTGAATATCATGCAGATTAACAGGAAATCGGCACTCCTCCTGCGCCTTTATTTTTGTAAATTTGTTTCATACCACATTTGCATTTGCCTTAAAAATTGATTATCTTTGCCGTAGGGAAAGTGGCAACACGCTTTCCCTTTTTTCATATCTTCACGCAGACCGCCGTGTAAAGTCTATGAAAACAGCCTGCAATATGCGTCAAATGACGTTGCAACTTGCGTCATTTCATCATGCCTTTTGACAGCAGTCAGCACGAAAGATGATACAAATGGCGAGATTATCTGAACGAAAAACTCCTCTCTTTTGCATCTACCCGAAAAACAGAACAATGGGAATTAAAATCCAATGTCATAATTTCCGTAAATTTTTATCTGTTTTTCTTGCTGCTATTCCCTATGAGATGAGGTTCCTTCCGACTTGCACTTTGAGCGAAATCTGCGTTTCAACAGACTGTAATCTGCTCCTGCAGCCTGCCATGTTTCTACCTTATATAATATTCTTTCCACAGCTTTCTGATAGCTAACCGGATAATACAACGTGAGCACATACCAACGTCTGTGCCTGCGTATATAGTGAGATGTGTAGGCATAATCAGGCATATCAGCCAACCGACCACGCTGCATGAAGTTCCCACGGCGATAGGCATAGACGCTCTCGGGAACCACCTTGCACTCCATGACAATGTTAACACCATTGTGAAAACCAAACTGTACATGACCACATCCATAGCCCTCAACATGCTCGCGGCGCAGAAACGAGGGATATTCAAACTGATAATCGAAAATGGAATCTGTGTAAACGCTGAACAGTTCGAAGTTCATTCCCTCCCTGAAACGTTCTTGAGGCTCGCGCTGGTCGGGCTGAAGGAGGAACTTGGCCACGCAACAAGCGATAATAAACAGAAGGATAAAAAGCAATAGTTTCTTCATTTTGCGATGCTCTTGTAGCGCAAAAATAAAACAAAGCAGCACAAAGCCAACTAAAAAGAAACCAACATTTAACTGACAAATGTCATTTTAGGAACGATAACACATCACATTGCAATCCCCTATTCTATCACTTCGAGCCGATAATCACGCCCACGCTCTGACGTTATTTTCAGTCGTCCTTCGGCTTCAAGCACGGGTTTGATGCGCTTGATGAGCGTATAAAGTGTGTCGTTGGCATCGGGTTTCTTCGGCCAAAGGGCATCACAGATATCTTGTTTCGACAGTTGATGATGCGGATTTCGGAAGAACATAAGGAGCAACGCATGCTGCATCGGCGTGAGTTTCACCGATTGATGCTTCAGCGTATAGAAGCGGTTTTCAGCTTCTGAAAACATCAGATGACCGAAGACTATCATCCCCTTGCGATGACGTTTGAAGTAACCTATGGAGAAAATCGCCCACAACAAGGCCATGGCCGAAAAAGAAAGAGGTAGCCGTTGGTCGGAGAATGCCAAAACAGAAGCCACAGAACAATGTGCAAAAGCTTGGAAGTCAGCAGTTGAATGTTGGTTTTTCCAACGCATCGGACGCGTAGACAACATGCCTTCATCACCATTCATTGCATAATAGACAATAGACTTTTCGCGCAAAGCCATTATCCGAAGATGACTGCGATAGGTCAGAATAGTATCCGGGGTAATTGTCATTTCGCTCTTTTCTGCCAAAGTCTGCATCAGCGCCTGACTCATATCGGCCACCATTTCACGTTCAGCACTGCGATAACTGTGCATGCTTGACAATGCAGCACAAGCCACAAAGAACATAAAAACGACTAAAGAATGATATGCTTTCATACGTTCTTCTCCTTCTTAAAGCCTGTTGCCATGGCTTAAAATACGATTACTTCTGTGCAAAAATAATGAAAAAACAGAAATAAACAAAGTGAAAATACGATTTGTTTAAAGATTAATCAGAACTGTCATCAATAGCCAAACTTACAGAAGAAATAAGCAAAAACCTTATAGAAAACAACATGCTATATGCGCGACAATAGGCAATTGCAACATCGAATTATAGATTATCAGTTAAAACAAAGGATATATTAAAATTAAAACTATGAGGAATTTAATAAGTTTTATTGTGAGAAACTAAAATAAAATGGGCTTTTTTAAGTTAGATAAATAGACAAACAACGAATACACAACATGGGAAATAACAAGAAGTGGTATATCAAACAGACGCTCATCTCATTCTTAGTAGTACTCTTTGCCATGCCTTTGGGACACGGAGCCATGAAGTTAATGGAAAGATTCATGAATGAGGGAAGCCTGCATGTGGCCGGTTTCATGATTGGATTGGTAGGACTTGTGATGGTGATTATCGGCGTCTTTGTGAAAGGCGACACCCGACAGACATTATGGGGACTGTTCGGTGGACTCCTCTTCTGGACGGGATGGGTAGAGTTTCTCTTTATGTATTATGCCCGCCGCTATGGAGTCCAGCCTGAAATAGAATATGGGAAGACGGTCACACAACCTGAATATCTCATCCTTCCTGCATCGTTTGGCATGTGGATGATGACGATGGTGATGTATGTGTTCAGCACGAAGAATGGCTGTCTTTTCATCACGTGGGTGCAGAAAGTGTGCTTCCGCAGTCAGCGAAAAGCAATTGTCGTGCAGCCCATGACACGCCACACCTCAATCGTAACTTTCATGGAAACCAACATGATGCTGTGGGCTTCCTATCTCTTGTTGATGTTCTGTTACGACAAAAACTTCTTTGGTGATCATCATCCTGTTACGTTCTTGGTTGGCTTAGGCTGTCTTGTGGGGTCGCTGTTCATGTTAGAAAGGCAACTGCATATTGCTTCCTGGGGTGCCAATATCCGTATGGCAGTAGCCACAGTGATTGTGTTTTGGGTGCCCGTAGAGATACTTGGCCGCATCAACTTCTTCAAGGAGTTCTGGGTCGAGCCTGAAAAATACGCGCTTCCCATGCTGATCATCCTGACAGCTTTTGCGGTCTTGGGCGTTTATCTATGGCGAAAAGGTCAGGTGAAGCGATAACAACAGGACTTTTTCTCTACAGAAGTATCATAAAAAAAGAAGTTTTCAAAGAAGACAAAATCAGTGTAGTGCTATGAAATATATTGTTGCCATGGACTCTTTTAAGGGCAGCCTTTCCTCAGAAGAGGCAGGAAATGCCGTTGCCGGGAATATCAGAAAGCGCGACAATGAGGCCGACATCCAGATTTTCTCCATGTCAGATGGTGGCGACGGTATGCTTGAAGCATTCTGCAAAGCCACGAGAGCCAAGCGCCTTTCTGTGCCAACCCGCGATGCCCTGATGCGGCGGATTGAGGCGCAATATGGCATCACCAGCGACGGAACAGCAATCATAGAGACTGCACAGGCAAGCGGACTTATACGCATTGAGCCTGAACAACGCAACCCGATGCGTGCCACCTCGTATGGCACAGGACTTCTTGTTGCCGATGCACTGCGCCGTGGCTGCCACAAAATGATTATCGGATTGGGTGGCAGTGCCACAAGCGACGCAGGCATAGGCATGCTTCGTGCTCTGATTGAAACCTTTGCCCCGGAAGGAAATTTCAAGGATATTCAATCCCGATTTGACCGTTGTGAAATCATATTGGCAAGCGATGTGACGAACCCTCTCTATGGCATTAACGGTGCAGCCCACGTGTTTGCTGCCCAAAAAGGAGCCACACCAACTATGATTGAAGCTTTGGATGCCCGCGCAAAGCAGTTTGCAGAGCATGCAGCCAAAAGCATGGGAATAGACAAAAGCATGCAACCCGGTGCGGGAGCAGCAGGAGGTTTGGGCTATGCTTTTATGCAATTCCTCAACGGAAAGATGCAGTCGGGTGCAGAACTGCTGTTAAAACTGCTTGATTTCGATAACATCATTGCCGATGCCGACCTTATCATCACAGGCGAAGGAAAGAGCGACAGCCAGACGCTCATGGGCAAACTGCCGGCCATTATCATGCAGCATGCCTGCCGATACCACATTCCAACCTTATTAATTTCAGGCCAGATTGAAGACCACGAACACCTCATGGCAGCTGGTTTCAGGGCGGCATGCGGCGTAACTCCTGCCGACATGCCACTCCACAAAGCCATGATGAGCGACCAAGCCATAGCCAACATTAGGGAATTTCCTCTCCCCCTTTAGGGAAATTCCTTTCTCCTACCCTTTTATTTGTTCTATTTTTGCAATGTGAAGAAGAGGCAACGAGAGCCTCAGGCATCATTATTTATATAGAAACAAATAAAACATACAGGTATGAAAAAGTTTATATTAGCCCTCGTAACACTGTTCACTTTGACAGTCTCGGCAAACGCAATGAGCTATGAGCAGGCTCGCCGGCAGGCTTTGTTCCTTACTGACAAGATGGCGTATGAACTGAACCTCACAGACGAACAGTATGAGGCTGCCTACGAAATCAACCTCGACTATCTGATGAGCATCAATGATTACAGCGACCTCTACGGCGTTTATTGGAGCCAACGCAATCTTGATTTAAGCTATATTCTGCTCGATTGGCAATACAGAACCTATTGCGCAGCCAACTATTTCTATCGCCCACTCTATTATAACGACGGCTACTGGCGCTTCAGAGTCTATGCCCGTTACCCACATAGAGACTACTTCTATTTCGGTCGGCCAGGTTTCTATGCTGTCTATCGCGGTGGACACAGCTGGCGAATCAATGGCGGACAAAGTTGGTATCGCGGTCGGGATTTCGGTTGTAGAGACTCACATCGATACATAGGTATGCGTGATTATTTCAACCAAGGCAACTATGGGCGTGGTTTCAGCAGCCGCAATTTCGACAACTACGGCAATGAGAACCGAGTGTTCGGAGGCAACAGAAACAGCCGCATCTACGGTAACGACATGCGTGGGAACCGCTCATTCGGCGGCTACGACAACTACGACTCACGCAATAACCGCTCGTTTGACAACAACACACATACACGTATATTCGGTGGCAGTGCTGCATCCGAAAGCCGTGGTAATGGCGCTTTCAACAACCGACAGAGCAGCACCCGATCTACTGTTCCCGCTATTCCTACCCGCCCATTCGGTGCTGACCGCGGAAGTTCTATCCAGGAACCAACCCACGTTTTCGACCGTCCAAGCACAGGACACACCTTTGGCGGCAGCGCACCAAGCCGTTCTTTCAATGACAATGCGCCTACACGTTCGTTCGGAGGCAGTGCTCCAAGCCCATCTTTCGGCGGCGGAAACGCACCTACCCGCTCATTCGGCGGAGGCTCAACAACCCAAGGAAGCCATGGCGTTTTCGGCGGAAGAAGATAAAAGGACAATCAAACAGGCCAACACTTTTATTTATACTATATATACAATTCACTCAAAAGGGATTATCAGAAGGCTTTCGCCCGATGATAATCTCTTCTCTTTTCAGTGTCAATCACTATCGCTTTCTGTGCTTAAAGCATGTAAATCCTCACCTCTCCATTATCCATTTTGTGGATTTCACTCATGGGTTTCTTGTAATACACGCTTTGAATGGCCTTGTTGATGATGCCATGACCGACGGCAAGTACCGTCTTGTTGGGGAAAGAAGTCTTAAGATAGGTGAGGAAATTCTGCGCCCGACTCTTCAGTTTCTCAAGGCTTTCAACATTCTCCGGCCATTCCACATCCTTCAAATCGGGTATGAACTTGCCCGTGAAATCACCCCAGTCGCGCTCTCGGAGCAAGGGTGTTGTCTCCACATCCTTGTGATGTGGCGCTGCAATAATCCTGCAAGTGTCGATAGAACGTTTCAAATCGCTCGACACAAACACATCAATCTGCTCATTCTTCAACTTGTCACGCGTGGCTTCAGCCTGCTGAATACCCTTTTCATTGAGTTCTCCCTGCAACTGTCCCTGCAGAATCTGGGCTGCATTATCAATGGTTTCGCCGTGGCGCACTAAATATAATGTTGTCATATTTGCCGTCTTTTTGCTGCAAAATTACAAAAAACAACAGAGACATCACAATGAGTTCACAGTTTTTTGTTACCTTTGTCAAGACATAAAACATAAATCATGAAAGTATTAAGAAGTTCACTTTTCCGCGCCATCTGTGCCATGATAGTCGGCGCACTGCTGATTAAATACCGCGAACAAACCGTACAATGGATAACCATTGCCATTGGCATCATGTTCTTTCTCTCGGGAATTGTCTCGCTTGCCACCTATTACACAGCGCGCAAAGCATCAGGAGGCCCTGAGGTTTACAACAGCGACGGCGAGTTGATTTCGGGCGGCCCACGCCCTGCATTGCCCATTGTTGGTGTGGGAAGTGTCATTCTCGGTGCTATCCTTGCCCTCATTCCAGACACGTTTATCAATAGTCTGATTTTGATTATTGCCGCACTGCTCATCATCGGAGCTATCAGTCAGTTTATCAATCTGGCTGCAGCCCGCAAGTTTGCCCACATTGGATTTTTCTATTGGTTGATGCCCTCGGTCATCTTGCTCACAGGAATTATCGCTATCATCTACCCTGATGTAATTGCCACTGCGCCATTGTTTGTCATCGGTTGGTGCATGCTTCTCTATGGTGTTGTGGAATGTATGAACTCGCTGAAGATACATTCCTGTCAGAAGCAGATGGCCAAACAACGCGCTGAACAAGCTGCTATTGAAGTGCAGGATGAAACAAAAACAGAGGAACAACAGACCGAATAACCGCCTCTTCCGCCTGATTTCACCAAGTCATGTGACGCAGTTGGATTTTCATTCTCCTTAATCCCGAAAACCAATCTGCGTCACATGGCTTTTTTATTGCTTTAAGAACCATAGCCAAGGCAGCTACAAAGACATATTCTTTCTATCTGATTCATCATAACTTTCTGTAAAGATTATCACCTTGTTTTTAACATTTCAAAACCTCACCAAATAGAAATGAAATGTTGGTTTCAAGGCAAGCGCAAAGCTGTTTCTACATGAAAGTAACGTCATTTCTGCATAAGTGCGAAGCCATTTCTTGGCTTCTACATCCCCACTTCAGCCTTCTTGCCCCGCTATCTCTATCACTTTAGCCTGCAAAGTGACTGAAATCATCATGCATCTTGACGCAGATTACAGGCTGAAATGACACAAATTGCAAGTATTCTCAACATTACCAAGCGCTTCAAAATGCAGCTGTCAAGATAACCATCTGACAGTCAATGCTTTGCTTAAACGGCTCAAAACTCGCGTATTTCGAACGCCGATAAATCTGTTTCTGAATTCGCGAGCTATGTAAGAGCAATTGTAAACATCCTTACAATGAATTAACATATCTTCCTCTTCCTGCTATACTCCTTTTCTATTAGCCTTTCATCAGCCCTAAAAAACATACAAGTCTACCTGCTTATCACTTTGACCTGACTGCACAAAAAAAGGGTCTTGTGCACAACTTTGCGCTTTTTGTGCATTTAATTTGGTCAATAAACAAAAAAAATGTAACTTTGCGCGTATGCTAAAATAGAACTATACACATATTTTACATATTAACTATGAAATTGAAAATCGTTGTACTTGCCAAGCAAGTACCTGACACACGAAATGTAGGTAAAGACGCTATGACGGCTGAAGGAACCGTCAACCGTGCGGCTCTTCCTGCAATCTTCAATCCTGAAGACCTGAATGCACTCGAACAGGCCTTACGAATCAAAGACCAGAACCCAGGTTCAACCGTCGGCATTCTTACCATGGGGCCTCCACGTGCGGGCGAGATTATCCGTCAAGGACTCTATCGTGGCGCTGATGAAGGTTGGCTTTTGACCGACAGAAAGAGTGCCGGTGCCGACACATTGGCCACATCTTATTTCCTCGCTAAAGGCATTGAGAAGATTGGCAACGTGGATATCGTCATCGGAGGTCGCCAGGCTATCGACGGTGATACGGCCCAAGTTGGCCCGCAGGTTGCCCAGAAATTAGGCCTCAACCAAGTGACCTACGCAGAGGAAGTGGTGAAAATTGAGGACGGTAAGGCCACTATTCGCCGTCATATTGACGGTGGTGTAGAGACAGTCGAGGCTCCACTTCCCGTGCTGATTACTGTTAATGGAAGTGCGGCTCCCGCTCGTCCATGCCATGCAAAGCGCGTGATGAAATATAAATATGCCACATGTCCGATGGAACGTAAAGGCGATGAACCTTGGAGTTCGCTTTATGAGACACATCCTTATCTGACGCTTGGTCAGTGGAGCATTGCCGATTGTGGTGCCGACTACGAGCAATGTGGCTTGGCAGGTTCGCCGACAAAGGTGAAAACTGTACAGAACATTGTGTTCCAAGCAAAGGAAAGCAAGACGCTTACCGGCAGCGATAACGATGTAGAAAGCTTGGTAAAAGAATTGTTAGACGAAAAGATTATTGGCTAAAAACAGGAAAGAAGCAGGATGAAAGCTTTGGAATTGACTGCAATGCAGATGCTTTCGAAGGATAAAGAGAAGTTCGTCTGTCATTCTTCTTGGTTCATGTTGCGCATCAACTCCACATTCCTCACTCCACATTCCTCATTCATATTATGAACAACGTATTTGTATATTGCGAAATAGAAGAAACAACCGTACAGGAAGTTTCACAGGAATTGCTGACAAAGGGTCGTAAACTTGCCAATAAACTTGGTGTAGACCTGCATGCAATTGTTGCCGGAAGCGGCATTAAAGGCAAGGTAGAAGATCAGATTTTACCTTATGGTGTTGACAAATTATACGTCTTTGACGGAGACAACCTCTTTCCTTATACCTCGGCACCCCATACAGATATCCTCGTCAATCTCTTCAAAGAAGAGAAGCCGCAGATATGTCTGCTCGGTGCAACTGTTATCGGTCGCGATCTCGGTCCACGCGTAAGTTCTTCTCTGACGTCTGGACTTACTGCCGATTGTACCCAACTTGAGATTGGAGATTACGATGAAAAGAAGACCGGGAAGCATTATGAGAACCTGCTTTATCAAATCCGTCCCGCTTTCGGTGGTAACATTGTAGCCACCATTGTCAATCCCGATCATCGCCCACAAATGGCAACTGTGCGCTCGGGTGTAATGCAGAAAGCCGTCTATGAAGGTCAAGCCAAGGGCGAAGTGGTTTATCCTGACGTTACAGAATATGTGCCTGCAGAAGATTATGTGGTTAAAGTTATCGACCGACATGTAGAGGCTGCAAAGCACAATTTGAAGGGTTCTCCGATTGTTGTAGCCGGAGGTTACGGCGTAGGAAGCAAGGAAGGGTTCAATCTTCTCTTCCAGTTGGCCAAGGAACTCCATGGAGAAGTGGGTGCAAGTCGCGCTGCCGTAGACGCAGGTTGGGTTGACCACGACCGTCAGATTGGTCAAACCGGTATTACAGTCCACCCGAAAGTCTACATTGCCTGCGGCATTTCAGGCCAGATTCAGCATATTGCCGGCATGCAAGACAGCGGCATCATTATCTCCATTAACAACGACCCAGATGCTCCAATCAATAAGATTGCCGACTATGTCATCAATGGAACCGTTGAAGAAGTGGTGCCGAAGCTGATTAAGTACTATAAGCAGAACAGTAAATAAGAAGCCTCTCCCCCGACCCCTCCCCAGGGGGAGGGAGAGCTACTCACAACTAAATGGCGATTTCTTCAATATAAATTGAGAAGTGCATGGATAAGAAAACAGTGTTTATCTATCATACTTCATCACCTGACCGATATGGTCTGCTCAAAGAATTGGCCAAGGAGAAGCGAAAGAAAATGACCTATGCGGAGACGCTTCTTTGGGAAAAACTAAAGCTTTTTCCAAAGCCGATACACTTTAGAAGACAGCATATCATTGGCGATTTCATCGTAGACTTCGTCTACTTAGAGAAACATCTTGTAATAGAAGTTGATGGGGAATATCATAACACTCCAAAGCAATCGCTTGATGATCAGCTTCGAACGGAAAGTTTAAATCGACAAGGTTTCCAAGTTATTCGCTTCACCAACGAGCAAGTTGTAACTCATATTGAAGACATAACCCAACAAATTTATAAATCAATAAATAACAAATAAATCACTCACAGCCCTTTATCAAGAGACGAAAACGAACTTTCTTAAGCTTCTAAAAAGCTACTCTTCCTTACAAAAGACAGCTATATAGAAGACTCAAAAAGAACTCCCCTCTCCTTGGAGAGGGGCTGGGGGTGAGGCTTTCTTTATTATGTCAAACTATTACACCGACCATCCAGAGATCGAGTTCCACTTGAACCATCCTCTGATGAAACGCATTGTTGACCTCAAAGAGCGCAACTATGCAGACAAAGATGCTTTTGAAGACGCTCCCGTTAACTACGAGGACGCTATCGAAAACTACAAACGTATGCTCGACATCACGGGCGATGTCGCTGCAAACATCATTGAGCCAAACTCTGAAAGCGTAGACCTTGAAGGGCCACACTTGGAAAACGGCCGCATGCTTTACGCCAGTAAAACGGTTGAAAACATTGAGGCTACACGTCAAGCAGGCTTGTGGGGCATTTCTATGCCACGCCGTTACGACGGTCTGAACATTCCAAACACAGTCTTTTCCATGGCTTCCGAACTCATCGCTGCAGCCGATGCAGGCTTCCAGAACGTATGGTCTTTGCAGTCATGTATAGACACTTTGTATGAATTCGGTACTGAAGAACAGCGTAAAAAATATATTCCGCGCATCTCTGCAGGCGAGACTATGTCAATGGATCTTACCGAACCAGATGCCGGTTCCGACCTCCAACGTGTGATGTTGAAGGCAACTCAGGATGCAGACGGCACCTGGAGACTCAACGGAGTGAAGCGTTTCATCACCAATGGTGACTCAGATATCCACCTCGTTCTGGCTCGTTCAGAGGAAGGTACACGCGATGGACGCGGTCTCTCGATGTTTATCTACGACAAAAGAGATGGCGGAGTGACCGTTCGTCATATCGAAAACAAACTCGGTATCCATGGAAGTCCAACCTGTGAACTTGTCTATAAGAATGCGAAATGCGAACTCTGTGGCGACCGCAAGTTAGGTTTGATTAAGTATGTCATGTCATTGATGAACGGCGCTCGATTGGGAATTGCAGCCCAAAGCGTAGGCGTTGAGCAGGAAGCTTACAATGAAGCACTTGCTTATGCCAAGGAACGCGCCCAGTTCGGCAAGAAGATTATCACCTTCCCTGCCGTCTACGACATGCTTTCTCGCATGAAGGCAAAACTTGACGCAGGCCGTTCAATGCTCTATATGACGGCTCGTTACGTCGACATCTACAAGGCTCTTGAAGACATTTCGCGTGAACGCAAGCTCACGCCAGAGGAGCGTAAGGAGATGAAACAATACAACCGATTGGCTGATGCGTTCACTCCGATTGCCAAAGGAACGAACTCTGAGTATGCAAACCAGAATGCCTACGATGCCATTTCCATTCATGGTGGCTCGGGATTCATCATGGAATACAAGTGCCAACGCCTCTACCGCGATGCCCGTATCTTCTCTATCTACGAGGGAACTACCCAACTTCAGGTCGTGGCTGCCGTGCGCTATATCACCAACGGCACCTATCTTGGCATCATGAAAGAAATGCTTGAAGCCCCCGTCAGCGACAACATGCAACCTCTCAAAACGCGCATTGCCAAACTTGTAGCCCTCTATGAAGAGGCCCTCAACAAGGTAAACGGCGATGAAAGTCAAGATGAACACGACTTCCTTGCACGCAGACTCTACGACATGACAGCTGAAATCATCATGTCACTGCTCATCATTGCCGATGCAAGCAAGGCTCCTGAACTCTTCGAAAAGAGTGCCAACGTCTACGTTCGCATGGCAGAAGAGGATGTCATCGGCAAGGCTGCTTACATTAAGGCGTTTAATATTGACGACCTAAAGAGCTTTGTTGCCGACACTACTGCAGAAGAAACAGAGGCTTAAATGCTTTTGAATATTGACCTAAGGCTGCATCATGAGCATCATGGTGCAGCCTTTTTCATGCTCTTTTCATTACTTCCCCTGCCCTGGAATGCCTGTAAGAGAATAATATGTTAATGCTTTTCAAGGATGTTTACAATTGCCCTTGCATAGCTTGCGTATTTGAAAAATCATTTCTCCCTGTCCAAAATACGTGAGTTTTGAAGCGTTTCGGCAAAGTGTTGACTGTCAAATGGTTATCTTATTTGATGCCTTTTGAAGCACTTAGTGACATTGAAGATATCTGCGATTTGCGTCATTTCAGCTTGTAATCTGCGTCAAGATGCGTGATGATTTCAGTCACTTTGTGAGGTAAAGTGACAGAGATAGCGAAGCAAGAAGGCTGAAGTGAGAATATCGAAGGCATGAAATCACTCCACTTTTATACAGAAATGGCTTCACAGTCACATTGAAAGCGACATTTCATTTCTATTTGGTGAGGTCTTGAAGTGTTAAAAACAGGATAACAATATTTACAAAAACAGACCGCTTCGAGTGTGGAGTTTCTTTGCAGATATGTCTGTGAAAAGGCATACGTTGATGTAGAAAGAGCAGAGAAATAGAGTGTTTCGTGGTGTGAAGAAAAGGCGATAGTAAGACTTGATGAATGAGATTTCCTGCGATGTTGTGCGCTGTAATCTTCTCTTGGCTTGGCGGTTGTGATGCTATTGTGGCCTAATGACACTAAGGTTTATTTTTTGTTAAATCGCCATTTGCGGGATAAACCATGAAAGGGAAATATGGTCTAAAGCATAAATCTCTTTGATGCTGAGGACCGTTTAGCTTGTTATCCACTGCATAAAGGCAGGAATGATGTAACGGGATAATTGCATATTTGGGGATTGATGACGATTGTCATGTGGAAATAAAATAAGATAATACGGATAAGAAACAATGAAAAAGATCAGTAAGGTTTGGTATATCGTGGCTGTAGTCCTCGTAGTTGCGGTTTCTGTATGGGCATTTTCAGGTTCGAAGAGAAAGGAACAGGTGGATTTTGTCACGGAGAAAGTGGCTCCTGCCAATATTCAAAGCAGCATCACGGCAACGGGAACGATAGAGCCGGTGACGAGTGTTACCGTTGGTACTCAGGTGTCTGGCATCGTCAGTAAACTGTATGTAGACTATAACAGCGTGGTCAAGAAAGGGCAAGTGATAGCCGAACTTGACAAATCTAACCTGATGAGCCAGCTCAATTCGGCCAAGGCCAATCTTCAACAGATGCAGGCTAACCTGCGAAAAGCACAGGAAGATTTGGCTTATCAGCATGCAAACTTCAATCGTTACAAGACATTATACAACAAAGGTTTAGTGTCGGCGAATGATTTTGAGACTGCACAGCTGAGTTATCAGACGGCATCTCAGAGTGTAAGTTCTGTCAGACAGCAGGTCAACGCCGCGCAGGAAGAGGTGAAACGGGCACAGACCAATCTTGGTTATGCAACCATTACATCGCCTATTGACGGCATTGTGCTTTCCAAAAGTGTTGAAGAAGGCCAGACCGTTGCAGCCAGTTTCAGTACTCCCGAGCTGTTTACCATTGCGCAAGACCTTACCAATATGCAGGTGGTTGCTAATGTAGATGAGGCTGATATTGGCGGTGTAAAGGAGGGCGAACGCGTCACATTTACCGTGGATGCCTATCCCGATGAAACCTTTCAAGGCACGGTAAAGCAAGTCAGACAAGAGGCAACGACGACGAATAATGTTGTGACTTATGAGGTTGTTATCAGTGCTCCGAATGCCAATCTAAAGCTCAAACCAGGACTGACAGCCAACGTAACCATCTTCACTGCAGAGCGTTCAGGCGTGCTTAGTGTGTCAAGTAAGGCCCTGCGTTATACGCCAACGAAGGAGACGGTGGGGCATATGAAGATTGTAGATGGCGGTGGAAAGTCGAAAGTTTGGGTCATAGAGGGGAATACTATCAAGTCTGTTCCTGTGAACATTGGCATGACCGACGGCACACATACGCAGATACTGTCAGGTGTAAGCCGTGGACAAGTGATTGTTACAGGCGTTTCAGCCGTGACGAATGAGGACGAAACAACGGCCAACAGCAGTGATCAGAGTCCGTTTGGACCTAAGGGTCCCGGGCAAAAGAAGAAGTAATCGTGACGTAGAATGAAAGGAAAAGCGAATATGAATGACATGGTTGACGAGAAGAAAGTCATCATAGAGTTGCAGGATGTGAAGCGAGACTTTATGGTTGGTGACGAACTTGTGCATGCCTTGCGTGGCGTTTCGTTCAAGATTTTGGAGGGAGAATTCGTTACAATCATGGGTAAATCCGGCTCAGGAAAGTCCACATTGCTTAATCAGTTGGGCTGTCTTGACACGCCAAGTAGTGGGGAATATTATCTGGATGGCGTCTCTGTGCGCAACATGTCAAGGAGTCAGAGAGCGGTTCTGCGTAATAGAAAGATTGGTTTTATATTCCAAAACTATAACCTTTTGCCCAAGACGACGAGCGTGGAAAACGTGGAACTGCCGCTGATGTATAATGCAAGCGTGTCTGCAGAAGAGCGGACGGCGCGTGCAATAGAGGCATTAAAGGCTGTGGGATTGGGCGAACGACTCTATCATAAATCTAATCAGATGTCGGGAGGACAGATGCAACGTGTGGCTATTGCACGTGCATTGGTCAACAATCCGGCGGTGATTCTGGCCGATGAAGCAACAGGTAACCTTGATACTCGTACCTCGTTTGAGATTCTTGTGCTGTTCCAGAAACTGCATGCAGAGGGTAGAACCATCATATTTGTAACCCATAATCCTGATATAGCCCGTTATTCCAGCCGGAATATCCAGTTGCGTGACGGCAGAGTTATCAGTGATGAGTATAACAACAACATTCAGAGTGCAGCGGAAGGACTGGCTGTCTTGCCTGCAAACTCTGATGAATAAAACAGCTGTTCATTATGAATTATATCAATCTTATTAAGATAGCAGTACGCGCAATCCTTTCAAATAAGATGCGATCTTTCCTCACTGCGTTGGGCATTATCATTGGAGTGGCATCGGTTATCACGATGCTTGCCATCGGACAAGGCTCCAAAAAGAGCATTCAAGAGAATGTAGCGCAGATGGGATCTAATATGATTATGATTCATCCGGGGGCTGATATGCGAGGCGGTGTGCGTCAAGATGCCTCTTCAATGGAGACATTAAAGATGCAGGACTATAACAATATCAAGGACCAATGTGATTATATCAAAGCGATAAGTCCAGTGGTAAGCAGTAGTGGTCAATGGATTTATGGCAACAACAACACACCTTCGAGCATCTATGGAGTTAATCAAGACTATTTGGAAATACGTCAGTTGAGTGTTGAAGACGGTGAGATGTTCACCGAAAATGACATTAAAGGCGCTGCGAAAGTATGCGTTGTAGGGCAAACAGTGGTAGATAATCTGTTTTCTAATGGGGCAGATCCCGTTGGAAAAGTGGTTCGTTTCGGGTCTATTCCCTTTCGTATCGTGGGCGTACTCAAGAAGAAAGGCTACAATTCTATGGGTATGGATCAGGACGATTTGGTGCTTGCGCCATATACAACTGTAATGAAACGTATCCTTGCTCAAACCTATTTAAGTGAGATACAGTGTTCAGCTATCACGGAAGACCTTACAGAAAAGGCCATAGAACAACTTACAGAAATACTGCGTCGAGACCATAAATTAAAGGATGCTACTGACACTTCAGAGGCTGATGCCGATGACTTTAACATCCGATCTCAGGAAGAACTCTCTTCAATGATGAACTCGACGACCGACACAATGACCATTCTTCTGGGCTGTGTTGCAGGGATTTCGCTGATAGTTGGAGGCATTGGAATCATGAATATCATGTATGTTTCGGTGACAGAACGCACTCGTGAGATTGGTCTTCGTATGAGTGTAGGTGCCCGTGGCGTTGATATTCTGAATCAGTTCCTTATCGAAGCCATCTTACTTAGCGTCACGGGAGGTCTTATTGGCGTAGTAATTGGCATCGGAGCATCGTATAGTGTCAAGCTGATAGTACATTGGCCAATCTATATTCAGGCTTGGAGTATCGTCATGAGCTTTGCTGTTTGCACGCTCACCGGTGTGTTCTTCGGTTGGTATCCGGCCAAGAAAGCGGCGCAATTAGACCCTATTGAGGCCATTAGATATGAGTAAGCAGGAGGCAGAAAGGCTCTTGCCAAAAGATAACCCCCAATCTTTTTCTTTGTTTTGGCATGCAAGTTTGCGGACAAAGTCAAAGCAAAAGATTAGGGGGTTAAATTATTCTTATGAGTTGAAACAGGTTCCTATTTACTTCTCCGGCACTTCAATAAGCACTTGTTTCAACAGTTTCCAGAAAGGTTCTACGGTTGAAATCTGGCAACGTTCGTTAGTAGTGTGAGGGCTAAGAAGCGTTGGACCGAGGCTGACAACATCCATATTAGGATATTTTTCCAAGATGACTGAACACTCAAGTCCTGCGTGATCAACCTGCACAATTGCCTCTTTGCCATTCTGTTCCTTATAGATACGTTTCAGCATGTTAAGGATTTCGCTGTTTGGATTGGGGTCCCAACCGCCATAACTGCCGCTGGCTTCAACTTTCATTCCAGCCATGTTGAAACAGCTTTCGAGTGTCTTTACAGCATAATCTTTCATGTCTTCGCGTGATGAACGCACAAGAATCTTGAAGGCAGCCTTGCCATTTTCTATTTTAATAATGGCCAAGTTGCTCGATGTTTCAACAACATCGGGATAGGCAGGTATCATTCGAACCACACCGTTATGACACGCATAGATGGCGTCAATGAGGTTATCTTGAATTTCAACAGGCACTTCTGTCTTCGGAGTTTCTACCTCTTCAGCAAAGAACTCAATGTTTTCTTCGATGTATTTGTATTCATCTTCGAAGTCTGCTTTCCAGTCATCAACAAGTGCTTTCACTGCTTCTACGTTCTCTTTAGGCATGGTCAGCACGACTTCTGCCTTGAAAGGAATGGCATTTCTCATGTTACCTCCGTTCCAAGAAACCAAGCGAGCTTCGCATGTTTCAACGGCTTCACGCACGAAACGCACCATGAGTTTGTTTGCATTTGCACGCCCCTCATGGATTTCCAAGCCTGAATGTCCGCCTCGAAGTCCTTTCAGTGTGACCTTCAATGCTGCGTCTTCAGGGTCAGTTTCCACCTCTTTATAATCAAGAGTTGTATCGACATCCACACCACCGGCACTGCCAATGACAAACTTACCCCACATCTCTGAGTCGAGATTGAGCATGATGTCGCCATTCAATTCGCCTTTAGGCAGGTCGTTTGCACCAAACATTCCGGTTTCTTCATCGGCTGTGATGAGGCCTTCAACAGGGCCATGTTGCAAGTCGGTTGCCTCCATAACGGCCATGATTGCAGCTACACCTAAGCCGTTGTCGGCACCAAGTGTGGTTCCTTTTGCTCTCACCCAACCCTCTCCATCGATATAGGTTTCGATTGGATCTGTTTCGAAATTGTGATTACTTTCAGGCGACTTCTGAGGTACCATGTCCATATGTGCCTGCATAAGTACAACTTTTCGATGCTCCATTCCAGGCGTTGCAGGCTTCTTCATGACGATATTGTTGCCCTCATCTATAAAAGCTTCAACTCCCACTCGCTTTGCAAAGTCGAGCAAGAACTGCTGAACTTTCTCCAAATGGCCTGAAGGACGTGGGATCTTTGTCAATGCATCGAAGTTTCGCCAGATGCAACTTGGCTGTAGATTTGCAATTTCATTCATAATATAATGATTTAATAGATTGGATTATTCATGTTGAACAGTGTCGTTTCGCTTGGTGAATGCCAATGCTAACCAGGCGTAGAGGCCCAGCAGAACGACGAGAAGAGTCTGCACACTATGCACGATAAGAACGAAATAAAGGGCATCAGTTTCGCCCACACCATAAAGGATAAGCATCGTCTTTACGGCGAAATGCCATGGCCCTGCACCGTTGGGTGTAGGCACAATCACGGCGATGCTGCCCACGATAAAGGTAACCAATGCGCAGGAAAGTGACAGCCCCGAGGTGGCTTTGAAACAGAAGAACGTGAGGTAATAGTGCATGAAATAGCTTCCCCAAATGGCTATGGTGTAGAAGAGGAAAAGCGGTACATTGCGCACATCTTTCAACGAACTGACCCCTTGCCAGATACCTTTGAGCGTGCCTTTCACCTTATTTATAAAGCGCAACCGACGGAGAAGATAGTAGAGCAGAATAAGAATTGCGACGCCACAGACGGCAGTAACCAACCAACCTGCAAGCGAGAAATTGGTAAAGAGGGTATCAATCCGCGTGCCGGTTTTGTCAAAGAAACGCGTAAAAACGGGTATCTGAGAAAGAAAAGTGAGCAGTGCAATCAGCAGAACAAGCAGGGAATCAATGGCACGTTCGGTCACTACAGTGCCTATGGCCTTGGGAAAAGAAACGCCATCATAATGCTTCAGCACGCCGCAACGGGCGAATTCGCCCATTCGGGGCACGATAAGACTGACGGCATATGACAGGAAAATTGAATAAACAGCAGTCGAAGTGCGGGGCTTTTCACCAATAGGTTCAAGCGTCTGTCGCCAGCGCCAACCGCGAAAGGCCTGTGCCGATATGCCGAAAGGAAACGACAACAGCATCCACATCCAGTTCATCTTGTGGAACAGAACGTCGCTGATGCTGTGGAAATCGAAATCGCGATACATCCAATAAAGAATGACTCCGCCGAGCAATAACGGCAGAACAATCTTGATGAATTTAGCTGATAGTTTCTTCACTTTCTACTATTTAATGTTACAAATTTAGATAAAATAGATTAAATAAAAGCATGAAGAACGATGTTTAACGAAATTAAATAAACCCGTTTCTGTGTTTATATCCATACTGATGTCTATGGTGTAAACTTCTTTACAAAAGCCTTTTGGAGAGTGGCCTCGCTGAAAAACAAAAGTCACTCGGGCGGAAATACGCGAGTTTTGAGGGTGTTTGGTAAGATGTTGAGAATGAAATGGTTAAGTCATTTAGTTCAAAATATGAGCAAAAATGTGATGAAGAGATGTGCTCATTTGACGCTGGTTGCATTGTCATCTGCGTCAAAATAGGCTGTAAAGTGATGCGAATGTCGCGGTGATTTGATGCAAAAAGCGGCCTAAAGTGACTTGAATTGTGAAAAAACAGGATACTTGTTGCGCATTCAAGACTGTTTTGTGAGTTGATTTTAGGTTTTGAGAAGCGATTTCGTTTCTATTTCATCAAATTTCAAAGGCCGTTTTCTTAGCAGTAATTTTTTACATTTTCAACTTAAAAGGAAACTTAAGTTACCGTGTAATTCGCCTTGTGGTTAGGAGCTGTTTTCATGAGATTACAATGTAAATAGAAACTTTCAGTAGCTTGAAAAGCTACAGCACAGTCAGTAATGTCGAATTTATTTAATGCATAATTCACAATTCATAATGCATAATTTTTAATGTTGAATGTGGAGTGTTGAATGGTAGTTAATTCATAATTCACAATGCATGATGCATAATTTTTAATGTTGAATGAGGAATGTTGAATTGTAGTTAATTCATAATTCACAATGCATGATGTATAATTTTTAATGTTGAATGTGGAGTGTTGAATTGTGGTTAATTCATAATGCACAATTCACAATGTATAATTACGGAGTGAGTTATAACTAATTTCCTTGCAAGTTCGGTCTCCCCTCCTTGGGAGGGGCTGGGGGAGGTTCCGCATTTCTCTATGCTTTCTCTTGCATCTTTCTGTTTTTTTTCTTACCTTTGCCGCGCTGTTATATAGGTCTGTAATGGGTCAGGCGTTTCTACCGGCTACCGCAAATAGCCGTCTATGGCAGTTGTTATATAATGTAGAAACAGAAAACAACAAGATGAATCGATTTGGAAAGTACACCGTACAGTATCCTCATTTGGTGCGCCTTGGCGTGCCTATCACCGTGGGACAGCTTGGAACTATTATTCTTGGATTTGCCGATACGCTGATGATTGGCCATCATTCCCTACAGGAATTGGCTGCCGCAAGCTTTGTTACGAATATGTTTACGCTTGCTCTGCTCTTCGGACTTGGCTTTTCCTATGGGCTGACGCCTATCATTGGGAAACTTTACGGGCAGGAAAGGAAGAGTGAGATTGGCGCTGCTTTGAAGAACGGTTTGACAGCAGGAGCTGTGCTTACTCTCGTGTTAATGGGCGCAATGGGGCTGCTTTATCTCAACTTAAGCAATCTCGGACAACCCGAAGAACTATTGCCTTTGATGCGTCCTTACTTCATTGTAAATCTCATTTCGATACCGTTTGTCATCGGTTTCAACACGTTTAAGCAGTTCTATGACGGTAAAACGGAGACCGTAGTCCCCATGACCGTGATGATTTGCGGTAATCTTTTGAACATCATAGGCAATTATCTTTTGATCTATGGTAAGTTGGGTTTGCCCGAATGGGGACTCTTCGGAGCAGGTGTTTCAACAATGGTTTCACGCTTGTTCATGTGTTTGATGCTCGTGATTTTATTCTTTCGTCCTCGCTATTCGGCTTATCGGAGAGGCTTTGTGCAGGCGAGTGTCAACACCAAGGACTTCGTTTATCAGAACAAACAAGGCTGGCCTTTGGCATTACAATTGGGTATGGAGACCGCAGCTTTCAGCTTGTCGAGTGTCATGGTGGGCTGGATTGGCACCGTGCCTCTTGCTGCTCATCAGGTGATGTTGACCATCAGCCAGCTCGGTTACATGTTATATTATGGTATGGCTGCAGCCGTTGCTATCCGCGTGAGCTATTATCATGGACAGAAAAACTATGCAAATGCCGACAATACTGCAAGTGCAGGACTTCAGCTTATTCTGTTGATGGGCGTTGCAATCAGCATTCCTATTTTCCTCTTCCGCCATGTAATCGGCGGATTGTTCACTAATTCCAATGAGGTCGTTGGTATGGTGTCGTTGACGATTATTCCGTTCATTATCTATCAATTCGGCGATGGTATGCAGTCCAATTATGCCAATGCACTGCGCGGTTTGTCGAATGTGAAGCCGCTGATGTTCGTGGCTTTCGTTGCTTACTTCGTCATAACGCTGCCTTTAGGCTATTTCTTCGGCATCTGTCTCGGCGGAGGATTGGTGGGCATCTGGAGCGCTTTCCCCTTTGGTTTGACCATAGCGGGCGTGCTTTACTGGCTCTTTTTCCGCCGCACTTTACGCAGAGAAGCCCGTTTGATTTAGGTCAATAAAACGCAAGATTAATGAGATTAAAGCCTAATTTGTTTGCGCACACAATGTAATCTTTTTACCTTTGCATCGAAATAATTAAAGGATAACAATTAAAAGAAAGGTTAAGATTATGGTAACGTTAATGGTATTTGCCGTTGTAGCAGTGATGATTGCACAGGCAATTAATTTAAGTAGCAAGCTTCATTAATAGCAGAAGCTGCTCAAAAAAGAAAGTTTTAGAAATTAAATAAAAAGGAATGGCATGTCAGGGAAACTTCCCTGATGTGCCATTTTTTCATACTTTTATTTTGCATGTTAAGCGATATTGCTTAATTTTGTAACCCGATAAACAACGCAAACTGCATGAAGTTAGTTAAAGCCAAGAAGAACCTTGGACAGCATTTCCTTACGGATTTGAATATCGCCAGGCGCATTGCAGACACTGTCGACGCTTGTCCTGACATCCCGGTACTTGAGATTGGGCCGGGAATGGGCGTGCTTACGCAATACTTAGTGACGAAAGACCGCGAGGTGAAAGCTGTCGAAATAGACAAAGAGTCGGTGGCATTTCTGCATGAAAACTATCCCGAATTGCGTGATAATATCATTGGAGAAGACTTCCTTCGCATGGATCTTTGCAAGGTGTTTGAACGTAGGCCTTTCGTCTTAACAGGCAATTATCCCTATGATATTTCATCGCAGATATTCTTCAAGATGCTTGATTATAAGGATTTGATACCATGTTGTACGGGGATGATACAGCGCGAAGTAGCTCTCCGTATGGCTTCAGAACCAGGCAATAAGGCTTATGGAATTCTCTCGGTTTTAATGCAGGCATGGTATAATGTGGAGTATCTTTTCACTGTGGATGAAACAGTTTTCAATCCACCTCCAAAGGTAAAGAGTGCTGTTATCCGTATGATGCGTAATGAAGTAACCGATCTTGGCTGTGATGAACGACTCTTCAAGCGATTGGTGAAGACCGTTTTCAATCAGCGAAGAAAGATGCTTCGTGTCAGCATCAAGCAGATGTTTTCCAAGGAAAAGCCTGCAAGTGCGGAGTTCCTTACGTTGGATGTGATGACCAAACGTCCCGAACAACTCAGCGTTCAGCAGTTTGTGGAGTTGACTAATCTTGTAGAAAAGGAGCTGTCTGTATGATAATGAGTGCGAAAGAACAAACTTATCAAACGCTTTGCAGACAGATCGACTGTCTTATTTCAGGTGAGAAAAACATCACAAGTGTGCTTGCCAATGTTGCTTCGGCATTGCATTTTGCCTTTCCCGAGCGTTTCTTTTGGACGGGATTTTATTTGGTTTGCGGTGAAGAACTGCAGCTTGGACCATTCCAAGGCACTGTAGCTTGCATGCATATTGCCCGTGGTAGCGGTGTATGTGGAACTGCCTGGGCCGAAAACCGCACGCTGATTGTCGACGATGTAGAGACTTTTCCCGGGCATATAGCTTGCTCTTCGCTTTCCCGTTCAGAAATAGTTGTGCCGCTTCATCGGTCGGATGGCAGTGTCTGGGCTGTCATGGATATTGACAGTAAACAGCTTTCGGCCTTTGATTCTGCCGATGCTTACAACCTCGAAAAGATTGAAAATATTTTAAGGAAACAGTTGGAAGAATGAAAATTAATATCTAATTTTGTCGTATAGAAACCAAAACTATGAGATATGATAGATGTTAAAGCAACATTAAGTGATGCACAAGAGCGCATGGAAATGGCCGCAATGTATCTTGCAGACGAGCTAACTCACATCCGTGCAGGCCGTGCTAACACGGCAATTCTTGACGGAGTGAAGGTCGATTCCTATGGAAGTAAGGTGCCATTGAACCAAGTAGCCACCGTTTCTACGCCCGATGCACGCACGATTGCCATTCGTCCTTGGGACAAGAAAGCTATTAAAGATATTGAAAAAGCTATCATGGACAGTGATGTCGGCATTACTCCTGAGAACAATGGTGAGGTGATTCGTCTTGGTATTCCACAGCCCACAGAGGAACGCCGCAAGGAACTTGTGAAGCAATGTAACAAGATTGGCGAGCGCACTAAAGTCGAAGTGCGCAATGTCCGCGGTGAAGTGAAAGACAAACTCAAGAAAGCTATTAAGGAAGGACTGTCAGAAGATCTCGAAAAAGATGCCGAAAACGATCTTCAGAAGGTTCATGATAAGTTTATAAAGAAGATAGATGAACTTCTCACTGAAAAGCAGAAGGAAATCATGACCGTATAAATAGCACATTGAAAGGCTTCGTTATCAAGAACACCGGCAGCTGGTATTCCGTCAAAACTGATGATGGAAAGGTTGTCGAATGTAAGATTAAGGGCAATTTCCGCCTTAAAGGTATCCGCAGTACCAACCCCGTTGCTGTCGGCGATCAAGTGGAAATAGCCCTTAATCAAGAAGGAACGGCGTTCATTACGCACATTGATGAACGCCGTAATTACATTATACGCAAGTCGCAAAATCTTAGCAAACAGAGTCATATCATTGCTGCTAATGTCGACCAGGCGTTTCTTATTGTCACCGTTAACTACCCACAAACCAGCACAACCTTTATTGATCGGTTTCTTGCTTCGGCTGAAGCCTACAGCGTTCCTGTGGTACTTGTATTCAACAAGCGCGACATTCTCTCTGATGACGAGCGGCATTATCAGCAGTCAATGGTTCATCTTTATGAGACCATTGGTTATGAGTGCCGTGAGATTTCGGCTGCAACGGGTGAGGGAGTTGAAGGACTGCACAAGCTGTTGAAAGGCAAAATAACGCTTTTAAGCGGTAACAGTGGCGTGGGAAAGAGCACACTTATCAATCAAATTCTGCCTGAAGCAAACCTCCGTACAGCTGAAATCAGTGATGCACACAATACAGGTATGCACACAACGACATTCAGTGAGATGCTCGAACTGCCTGAAGGTGGTTATATTATTGATACGCCCGGCATCAAAGGTTTCGGCACTTTCGACATGGAACCCGAAGAACTTACGAGCTATTTCCGTGAGATTTTCCACTTCTCTAAAGACTGCAAGTTCAGCAACTGCACGCATACTCACGAGCCAGGTTGCGCTGTGTTGAAGGCTTTGGAAGAGCATTATATCGCACAAAGTCGCTATCAAAGCTATTTGGGAATGCTCGAAGATAAAGACGAAAACAAGTATCGTGAGGCCTATTGAAAGCCAAGGCGAGGACTGTTCTATAGCCACTTATCTTTCAAGAAATTGCAACATATTCTGTTTAATCCAATAAAATATCACTAAATCATGCGGTTGTTCCTGCGTAGAATAGTTATTTATGTCATACTTGTTGCTTTCATCACCATCGGCATCTGGCTGATTTCAGATGTTCAAGTGCGTGAAAGATACGGTGCGATACTGCCCATTTGCATTGGTATTCTTACGCTTTTGTTCTTCGGCTTGGGTAGTTTGGTGATGCTTTATCGGATTATCCGTTCGCTTTTTACCCACGAACAATATCTTCAATTCACGGATGAGGCCTTGGTAATAGCAGGAGATAAGGTGGCATGGAACGACATACAAGGCTTTCAACTGTTGAAGATCAGCGGTTCGGATATCATCGCTGTAGTCCTGAAATCTCCCGAAACGGTTATCAATCGCTGTCAGAAACCGTGGAAACGGTGGCTGATGAAGGTGAACTATAAGTATTTCGGAATGGTTTATTCGATAGCAGTAATCAACACAAACTTTACGAAAGACGAGCTGTTTCAATATTGTTGCCGTGAGTTAGACAGGCATTCTATGACGTAATCTAACAGCGTTTCTTCTCTCTTTTCAATGCTTTTCCCAAACAATGTGCATAAAAGTATTGAGCAATTTATTATTATTTTTTTCAAAAACTATCTTTACTTTTAAGCTTTTCCAACGTCATTTGAATGAACAGACAATAGAAAATGGACGAAAAAGCCTATGAACAGATAGCCCATCGTGCAAGACCTGAGATCGAAAGTATCGTCAGACGGTTCTTCGCTTCCTTACAAATGGAAGAAGAAATCGACGACGTTGTGCAGGAGGTTCTCATTCTGTTGTGGCGCTATCGTGACCGACTTGACAAGGTGGAAAAGCTTGAAGCGTGGGTCAATCGCGTGTCGCGTAACCAGTGTGTTACACGTTACCGGCAGCTCAAACGGCAAGAGAATGTGTCCATTAACGGCCGTGATTTCATCGCTTCTGACAGTGCTTCGGGCACTGTTGATGACGCAGAACGGCGGCAGATGACCAAGCTTTTGTTCAATCAACTGCCCAAAGCCACGCGCCGAATTCTCTATCTTCGCAATGTCGAAGGAATGACTTTAGACGACATTGCCACCATCTGTAACCGTCCGAAAACGAGTATTAAATCCTCTATTTCGGCAGCAAGAAAGCAAATTATAGACCAATTAAAACGGCAGAGATGACACAGAAGAATATTCAAGACAAAGCAGAACGCAGGGCTTTAATACAGCGTTTTCTCGATGCAGAGGCCTCTGTTGAGGAGGAAAAGCTGCTTGCAAGCTATTTCTCTGCACATCAACCGGAAGCCGACGAGCGCGATGTTGCCTTGCTTTTAGGCGTGCTTGGAACTGCTGATGGCTTTGAGGAAAGCGTGGAAGCCGACCTCTCCGGTGTTTTCGAAGCGGTTGTTCAAGCACATGAGAAAGCACGGAACAGGCGGAAAACAATCATGTGGCTGTCGGGTATTGCTGCCTTATTTCTGTTGCTGTTTGCAATCGGAAAGCATATAATGCGCGGCGATGAAGACCTCCTTTCCACGCTTACTACTGCGGAACAGCAGCCTGCAGGACAGCACACAGCACCCTCTTTGCCGGACTCTACGGAGAAAATCATGCTTGAAAATGACACATGTGCAGGTTCCATGAAGTTGGAGAAGTCGTATAAAACAAGGCAAAATGCAGATCCCAAACGTGTGAAAAAAGCAATGAAAGAGCGTCTCTCAACTCCTGAGATGATAGGACAAATCCGCTTTTTAGCCGATATTGCCCTTAAAAGAGACGAGGCAATAGAGATTATCCCCATAGGAAAAGCTGCCGTGGTTACATCGGCAGATACGGAAACAAACTGCAAATTTCTCGCTATCCCATGCGATGATGAGGGCAATATGCAGTTGTTTGCACTCGAAGATGAGTAAGGGAGTCGATGCGTAGACCGATGAACCGGCAGACAAGTTGACTGCAGGAAAAAAGCCATTCGGTTTTCTCAATATTCAAAAGAAATTCATTTTTAAACATCACGCAATATGAAACGATTTATCTTGACAATCATTTGTGCTGTTCTGTTCGCGGTTTCAAGCAGTGCACAGACAGTAAGAACCACCGAAAAGTATATCATCGATGGCAAGGAAATAACCAATTTTGACGGTTCACAACTTAAAAACAAGGTGATATTGGACTATAAGATAGAGCCCGATATAAAGTGTTTCGTGCATCGGATAACAACGGCTGACAGCCTGAAAAACCTGAAAGTGAGACTTGACGGTTGGAAGATTGATATCCCAAAGATTTTTGATGAGGGAGCGAATAAAGGCAAACACAACTTTATATTCACGAAGCATAGGCTGCTGTATATCGTAGATGGTGTCGTGAAGAAAGACGGATTGAAAGGCATAGAGCCGCTTGATATAACTTCGGTAACCGTTCATAAGCCCGGTTCTAAGGTTGCAGAGTCTTATGGAGAGGCAGGAAAGAACGGCGTCGTCGTTATTAAAACGCGCAAAGAAAAACGCATTGTGTATATCATTGACGGTAAGAAAGTGACAGATGTTGACGTACAGAACTTCTCACCCGAACAGATAAAGAGTGTTGTTGTCATGAAGAAGGGCTCGAAAGCTGCCGTGAAAATCGGTGGGAAAAAGGATGGGAACCAATATGATTACATTTCCATAAAATTGAAATAAAGTCTGTGGCAGAGGCCATGACGAAGTGTCTTGCAAGGTTTAGTCTTCCTGCAAGGCACTTTTTTTGTTCTGAATAATCTCCTATGGTGTCGCGTTGTGAATGATATGTTAAATTTAGTTATTTATATTTACAAATGTTCTTGCATGGCCTGAAGATTTGAAACGAGTGTCTTTCTCGTTTCAAATAGGTGCTGATTTTTGGCATTTTGTAACGCATTGACAGTCAGAATATTATAAAACCTGAAGCAAAATACAAATCGAAATGATGTTGAAAAACGTTGTGATTTGCATCAACAGAGCCTCTGTTTTGCATCAAATTACGGTGCTTCTTGACTTGAATGGCAGCGTGTTTTGCGTCAAGTTACGGGGCATGATGAATGAAATTGCACGCCAAAGGCTTTGAACTTGGGAGATATTCCTCGTTTTTTCGCTTCTTTTTCTCTGTTTGGTGGCGATTTGAAATGTTAAAAATTAAGAATGATTTTTACACTGATTGCAGTTTTGGAAGACGTTGTTTCTTGGAGGAACAGCCTGTATGTGGAGCCTCATTCTGTGTTGATGTCCGGTGTCTCTACAGTTGTTAATGCTGATGGCTAAACACAGGTCACAGTCGATATGCCTTAAAATTAATTTGCATTTTAACGGCAAATCATTCGTTTCCAATCGTTGTTTTTTGTAAATTTGCACCATATTAATGGGAGTAAGTTGTGTCTTTTCGTTTTCTGATGTCGATGCAGTGATGGGATAATCGTCGGCAAAGTAGCGGGGCAGATAGGTTAGAAGGACTGCTGACAGGTCTATTAACTCTACTTTTTTTGTTGCATAAGGAAAAATAAAATACAAGATAAATTTATGAAAAGAATTCTCTTTTGTGTGTTCTTCTCTGTCATTTCCATGAGCTGTTTCGCTCAGATGAGTGACGATCAGGTAATGCAATTCTATCAGAAAGAGCACAAGGCCGGGACTTCCAACGGGCAGATTGTGACCAAACTCATGCAGCGCGGTGTGCAGATTGACCAGATTCGACGTGTTCGGAACCAGTATCAGAGCCAGAATCAAACGAAGGTTGACGGTGGTAGTGCAGTCACTTCGAATGGTACTTTGAGAAATAACAGCGGATCGAAGCCGCAGGAATTGACTTCAGGCAATATGCAGTTGGACCGCTCTTCACAGGAAACCGCTGAGCAACAATACGTGCAAGTGCAGCGAAACATCAACGAACATGCAGAAGAAGTGCTGTCTCCCGGTGGCAAAAAAGTATTCGGTCGCGACATCTTCAACAACAAACTGTTGAGCTTCGAGCCAAACATGAACATTGCAACACCGACAAATTACACCATAGGTGCAGGCGACCAAGTGGTTATTGAGATTTATGGTGCCTCTCAAAAGACCGAGACTTTGGTTGTTTCTCCAGAGGGAACGGTGACCGTTCCGGGCTATGGGCCTATCTATATCAGCGGTATGTCGGTCGCCGAAGCTAATGCGAAGATACGTCGAACGTTAGGATCACGCTATAGTAGTAGCCAGATTAAGACCTCCATTGGACAGACTCGGACTATCATTGTGAATGTGATGGGCGAGGTGAAAGTGCCTGGAACCTACACAGTCAGTGCTTTCGCAAGCGTCTTCCACGCCCTGTATATGGCCGGAGGTATTAATGGTTTAGGTACGTTGCGTAATATTAAGGTGTTCCGTAACGGTCGTTTGGCAACGGTTGTTGATGTCTATGACTACATTCTTAACGGCAGATTGACGGGTAATATCCGTCTTCAAGACAATGATGTTATCGTGGTTGGGCCTTACGATTGCTTAGTGGATATCGGCGGATCTGTAAAGCGTCCGATGACTTATGAAATGAGAAAGAACGAGAGTGTGGCTTCCGTTATCCGCTATGCCGGCGGCTTTGCAGGCAATGCTTACAAGAAGTCTGTGCGCTTGTTACGTTCAACCGGGCGTGAAAAGTCAGTGTATAATGTCAGTGAATTCGAAATGAATAACTTCCGAGTTGCTGATGGTGACGTGATTTCTACAGACTCTATACTCAATCGTTACGATAATATGATTGAGGTTAAAGGAGCTGTATTCCGCCCGGGACTTTATCAGTTGGGGCAGGAAATAAACAGTGTTCGCTCTCTGATTAAGCATGCAGAGGGTGTCACGGAGGATGCTTTCACAGATCATGCCGTGTTGCATCGTCTGAAGAAAGACCGTACTTTAGAGGTTATTGCGGTTGATGTGAAGGGAATTCTTGACGGCAGTGTGGCCGATATTCCATTGCAGAATGAAGACGTTCTCTTTATTCCAACCCAGAGTGAGCGCACTTCTGCACGCACTATTACCATTCATGGTGAGGTGCAATTCCCTGGTTCTTATCAGTATGCTGATAACGAAACAATCGAAGATTTCATTATGCAGGCGGGCGGATTGACCGATGCTGCTTCGACAGCTAAAGTCGATGTGTCGCGTCGTATCATTGATCCAACGGCAACAACTTCACCAAGAGAGATTGCAAAAACCTTCAGTTTCACACTTAAGGACGGTTTCATTATCGATGGAACTGCAGGCTTTAAGCTGGAACCTTATGATGAAGTTTATGTGCGTCGCAGCCCTGGTTATCAGGCACAACGCAATGTCTCGGTGAGTGGCGAAGTGCTCTTTGCAGGCACATATACCTTGAATAAGAAGAATACAAGGCTGAGCGACCTTGTCAGAATGGCTGGAGGGGTGACGGCAGAAGCTTTTGTTCGTGGTGCAAGAATAGAGAGGAAGATTAATGAAGACGAGCGAATTCGTATGAAATCTGTTATGCGTGTGGTGAACAATCAAAACGGGAAAGACAGTGTCAACACTAATCTTCTTGACTTTGCAGAAACGTATTATGTGGGTATAGAACTTGATAAGGCACTTGAAAACCCTGGCTCAAACAGTGATATTGTATTGCGTGAAGGTGATAAACTCGTCGTTCCGGAGTATAATGGAACTGTAAAGATCAGTGGAGATGTGATGTATCCGAACACGGTTGCTTATGAAGAAGGGCGTAACTACAGATATTATATCAATGAGGCCGGTGGCTTTGGAACACGTGCAAAACACTCGAAGACATTTATTGTCTATCAAAATGGTAGGGTAAGTGTAGCAGGAAAGCATAAGGTTGAACCTGGATGCGAAATCATAGTGCCGAGTAAACCGAAGCCAAATAGCAATGCTTTGACTAATATCTTAGGCATAGGAACGAGCATGGCGTCGTTGGCAACAATGTTTGCAACCATTGCCAATCTCGTCAAATAAAGCTGTTCGTAACGTTATATTAAACCTATTATCCAGCATGAACGAAGAAAATCGTCTACAAAATAATCCTCAATGGGAGAAAGAAGAGACTTCCATAGATTTCAAAGCGTTGTTTGGCGCATTAAAAAAGCATTGGAAAGCCTACGCTATTTGTATCCCGGCAGCAGTTATTATCGGTGCTGTTATCACGAAATCTCTGCCTCCATATTATGAGTGTCAAGTGATGTTGGTTCCCGAACTCTCACTAAATGGAGGCTCAAGTAGCTCATTGGGCTCGCTTGCTTCATCTTTTGGGGTGAAGCTTGGAAGCAGTGGAAGCAAGGACATTGATGCCATTACACCAAATCTCTATCCTGATTTGATGAACTCTGTTGATTTCAAAGGCAGTCTGTTTGATATCAAGGTGCATCGTAAGGATAGCCATAAGATGATGAATTATTATGATTATCTGCTCTATTATCAACAGAAACCATGGTGGATAAAGCTTTTTTCCGGCAAGGATACCATTAAGAATGAGAAGCTCAATACATTCATGTTGACCAAGCAGCAGACGGCAATCATGAAAGCAATTCAAAAGAATGTATCATGCGATGTGGATGAGAAAACGGGCGTTATTACCATTAATGTGACCGATCAGGACCCGTTGATAGCAGCTACTATGGCTGATTCTGTGCAGTCACGCCTACAGGAATTCATCACGGAATATCGTACGAATAAGGCACGGAATGACTTGGAAAATATCAAGAAACTGTGCTCGGAAGCTAAGCATCGCTATGAGAAGGCGCGCCAACTCTACGGTTCTTTCAGTGACAGTAATCAGGACCTGATACTTGAGAGCGTGCGAAGTAAGCAGGAAGACCTTGAGAATGACATGCAATTACAGTTCAATACATACAACTCTTTGGCGGCAAACTTGCAGGCTTCCTATGCAAAAGTTCAGGAAGTTACGCCTGCTTTTACGACGCTTCAGAGTGCTACTATGCCCATTGAAAAGGCTGGCCCGCAAGGTAAGAAGATTGTTCTGTTGTTTGCTTTCATTGCATTTTTCGGCGTGACAATGTATGCCTTATGGAAAGAAAAACAATTGAAAATGTTGTTGGGAATGTAGAAATAACAACTAAGAACATAGATAAAATTTTACATTGGAAATGCATTCTACTGAAATTCTCTTTTTGATTGGCTTCGTTGTCTTTATTGCAGCCATCCTCATATTGGACATGTTGGTTATTGATCGCAAGGCTCATGCCGTGTCAATCAAGGAAGCCGGCACTTGGACTCTTGTCTGGATAACACTCGCTTTGGCCTTTTCTGCTTTCCTTTGGTTTTATGGTGACCTTGTACATGGCATTCATAACTTCGACGATTTGCAGGCCGTTGCATCGCGTTATGCCACACATCTCAAACTCAACCCTAACGATTTCGAAGGCAGTTTGCAGCATTATCGCCATTATATGACCATTTCCTATATTTCCGGTTATCTTATAGAGAAGACCTTATCTGTGGATAATCTCTTCGTCATGATGATGATATTTACCTCTTTCGGCGTAAAGAATACAGAATATCAGCATGTGCTCAATTGGGGTATTCTGGGGGCAATTGTCTTGCGTTTCGTGTTTATCTTTGCGGGTGCAGCTATCATTCAGCGCTTTGATTGGGTGCTGTTGGTCTTCGGGATCGTATTGGTTTACAGCGCATATAAGATGTACCGCGACCGTAACAAAAAGGAAACAATGGACGTGGAGCATCATCCTATGGTACGTTTCCTGTCGAAATATTTCCATGTTTACCCTCGTTTTGACGGCGATAACTTTTTTGTTCGTGCGGTAAAAAAGGGGAATGACTATGAATTGGTAGGCAAAGGAATGCAAGGTTTGTTTTGTATGACTCCGCTTTTCGTGACGGTTCTCGTGATAGAATTCAGCGACTTAATCTTCGCTTTCGATAGTATTCCGGCGGTTTTCTCCGTGAGTCTTGACCCTTATGTGGTCTTCTTCTCCAACATTTTTGCTATTCTTGGCCTGCGTGCTATGTTCTTTCTGCTGGCTGCCATAGCCGACAAGTTCCGTTATTTGAAGTCGGGTGTCAGCTTTTTACTGTTGTTTATCGGAGTGAAACTCCTCATACATCATTATGTAGAGATTGATGCCCTGTGGTCACTCGGTGTCATTGTGGCTGTCTTAGTGATAAGTATTGCAGCGTCTTTGATTATAAAACCTGCTACTCATCCTGCCCAAGCGAAAGATATTGAAGCCCAGCATAAGGAATAAGCATATAGCTTTTGTGATAGAAACCGTATAGGAAAAGCCCCCGATACACATTGATATCGGAGGCTTTTTCCATGAAATGAGTATTCCGAAAGCAAGGATTTACTTCAAATCTGTACTCTTTAACCACACGTCCATGCATCCCGTTCCGCGATGATTCCAAGCATAATAGGGGATAAGTGTGAGGTTGAAGTTCTTCAATGTCAGGTTTCCTTCGTTGTTTTTCGACAGTTCCTGTGCTGCTGTCTGTAAGGCATCAACACTGAAAAGCTTTCCATCTGCTTCGGTATTCCTGATTTTATAACCCTTGATGAGATTGAAGACAGTATTGTTCTTGATGTAGATTTGATGGGTTTTCATGCCGTTGTTGTCTGCACTTTCAGCGCAGTAGACCAATGGCCCACGCTCAACTGCCACGCAACCTCGGTCATCCATGACGCGTTTGTCAGCCACAACAGTGCGTGGCTCCATGTCAAGATTGAGTGTAATCACATCGCCTTTCTTCATATTATTGATACGGATATACCCCTTTTCTAACTTTTCTGCATTGCGGTTTTTGCCGTTTACAGCAATGCTCCAACCGTCTTTCTGTCTGTCAGTAAAGCTGTAAAGGCCACCCGGAGTGACCTCACCGCGTGCCCAACCCGGTATGCGAACTAAGAGAGATGCATTCTTATTAGCGTTTCCTTTAATGCGAATCGTCACCTTTCCATCCCAAGGATAGTTGGTTTCTGTTTCTATTTTCATCTCTTTTCCACCCACCTTCACGTTGGCTTTACTGCCCATGAAGAGGTTCACATAAACGTCGTTGCCTCGTACAGCATAGACATATCCGGGCACAGAAGGAATGAAACGGCTGAGATTACTGGGGCAACAAGCACAGCCAAACCAAGGCTGACGCGTCGTAGTTCCGTCGGCATTGAACTTGTAAATGCCGTCGGCAGAAAGCGGATTAGGATAGAAGAAGCGTCCGCCATCAATGCTCATGCCACTGATAACACCATTATATAATGTGCGTTCCAAGCAGTCTATATACTTAGAATCACCGTGAAGCATGAACAATCTCATGTTAAGATAGCACTGAGCAATGGCTGCACAGGTTTCATTATAGGCCGTCAGGTTGGGCAATTCGTAATCAGCGCCAAAGGCTTCTCCGTAATGTCGTGCGCCAACACCACCCGTCAAGTAATACTTTTTGCTTACAATGTTGTCCCAAATGCAGTCGATAGCCTTGATATAAGCACTGTCTCCGGTGAGTGCAGCGATATCTGCCATGCCCGCATACATATAACCTGCCCGCACAGCATGACCCCAAGCTTCGCGCTGTTCGACTACAGGGATGTCGCTTTGAGAATACTGATTGCGGATAGTTGTTTTGCCTCTGTAGTCCAAGAAGAATTTAGCTTCATCGAGATAACGCCTGTCTCCCGTTGCAAGATAAAGCTTGGCAAGTCCCATTTCGGCTATCTGATGGCCTGGAACTGCACAGACTTGACCTGGATTTGGCCCCACTTCGCGAAACACACAGTCGGCATATCGGCGTGCAATATCAAGAAACTTCCTTGATCCTGTGGCTTGATAATGGGCTACGGCAGCATCAAGCATGTGGCCAAGATTATAGAGTTCATGGCTCAAGTCCTCAACTTTTTCCCAGCGTTTCTGCCCCGACCAAGGGTGTGGATGCTTAGGGTTCATCGTGCGTGCTGTGTAGAGATAGCCGTCAGGTTCCTGTGCTTTACCCACGATGTTGAGTACACTGTCGATGTAATTCACGAGCTTTTTGTCGGGAAAACTCTGCAACATATAGCTTGCACCCTCGATAGTTTTGTAGACATCGGTATCGTCAAAAGGATAAAGCATGAACTTTTCAACGACATATTTGTCGTTAGGGTGGGCGGCTTTTTCAAAGTTTTCGTAGCGGTGTTCGCTTTTACATTTGCTGAAAGCCAAGGGAATAGTCACCTCCTTTGCCGCTTTCACGCGGTCGCCGAAGAATGAGTTTGGTGCGAGTTTAACGTTCGTAAACGGCACCTGTTGATAGGGATAGCCGGTTATTGCCGGTTGAGCAAAGGCCCCACTTGTTGCTACAGAAGTAATGATCGTAACGAGTAGTTTCTTTTTCATGATGCACTTTAGGGTTTAAGATGATTGTTTCAATATGGCAAAATTATGATTTTCTTTTCTTGAGAACTATTAAGTGTATATTGAATAATCATTATTTTGAATAATTTAATATCTTGGGCTGTTGTTTAAGTTGAAATCTCTTATGGTTTTATCGTTGTTGAATTATTATGTAGGTAGGATAATTTTTTATTATAATCAACAGGGTGCTGTGGCTTGGAAAGCCACAGTACAGGAGTAATGTGAGATTGTTTTAATTCATAATGCACAATGCATGATGCATAATTTTCAATGTGGAACGCGGAGTGTTGAATTGAATTGAATTTAATTCATAATTCACAATGCATAATGCATAATTTTTTAATGTGGAATGTGAAGTGTTGAATTGTAGTTAATTCATAATGCACAATGTATGATGTATAATTACGGAGTGAGTTATAACTAATTTCCTTGCAAGTTCGGTCTCCCCTCCTTGGGAGGGGCTGGGGGAGGTTCCGCAAG
>SKDY01000188.1_pt1 | contig 56034 bp, 47 predicted proteins | sample 4826591 | NCBI WGS metagenome assembly SKDY01 (sample SAMN11008823, study PRJNA524170) | human gut metagenome | biome: Human fecal sample; material: Feces; isolation source: fecal sample from pouch patient p10, p22 | host: Homo sapiens | place: Israel: Tel-Aviv | collected 2016-06-15 | reverse complement strand
CCAAGCGGTAAGGCAACGGTTTCTGGTACCGTCATGCACTGGTTCGAATCCAGTATGCCCAGTTATATGATTTGTTAAACCTTGATATACGGGCGTTTGAGCTTGGCATATCAAGGTTTTTCTTATGAAGTACACCAACCGGTACACCATTAGATTGTATTAGATTTCATAGAGTTTTAACCGCTGGTGTACTTGCCGGTGTACCGAGCGGTGTACTGAACTCAAAATAATAAACGCCCTTGTACAAGCCATAGCAGACTGTATAAGGGCGTTTTGTGTTGTTGTTAGAAGTTTACCAATGATGTGAACGTTTCAGCCGTATTTGCGCGCATTTCATCAGTAACAGACGCGTAGATGTTAAGTGTGGTTTGAATATCATCATGACCGACCTGTGCTTGCAGCGTTTTAATGTCCATACCAGCCTGTACCGATAACGTGATATATGTGTGGCGCAGACCGTGGATGTTGATAGGTGGCACGTCAGTCCCTTTGATTGCAGCTAATAGCCAGCACCGCGGTTGGTTAGCTGATATACGCTTAGTCATAATTTTGTTAGTCCATACAGCGTCAGCTTTTTGTCCCTTAGCCATGAGTTTCTGTGCTTGGATAGCACGCCACTTTTTTAGATAACCAGCAGTGCGTAGATCTAGCTTTATAGTACGCTTACCAGCGTCAGTCTTAGGTGTATCAATAACCACACCCTGACCAGTAACTTCACTCATAGTCTTATTAACATCAATATAAGGGTTGGCACCGTCTAAGTGGACATCTGACCATGTAATAGCCCTAAGTTCACCGTTACGCATACCAGTCCATGCCAGAGTTCGCAGATAAGCCAGTTTGTGCATTGATTCAAGGTTATCGTATTTATCATGTACAGCTGACCAGAACGCTGCTAACTGTTGGCGGTCATAGAAGTCCACACGGTCAGTATAAACGGGCTTAGCCTTAGCCTTGGGATATAACACCGTGTCAAACGGGTTGCTGTCCATTAGTTCCAAAGACACCGCCATAGCCAACATTTTCTTAAAGTAGTTGATTTGTCGCTTGTAGGTAGTGTTATTCTTAGCCATTGCATTAACCCAGCGCTGAATGTCACGTTTCTTGATGTCTTTAATTTTCACACCGTCAAACCATGCTGACGTTAGTATGTGATGTTCAAACAGTTTCTGTACCTTGGCATATGATACCGGCTTTACTGACCGCTTGTAGTCATCAAACCACTGGTTAAATAGTTGGTTAGTTGTCATGTTGACGCTGACCGTCTCAAACTCACCATTATCAATAGCAACCTTTACCTGACGTTCAAACTGACTAGCCAGTGTCTTAGTTGGGAAGTGTCCTTTCTTTTCATGACGCTTGCCAAGGCTGTCACGGTATGACACACGGACGAACCAAGTGCCATTAGATTCTTTCTTAATACTCATGTTTAATACCTTTACCTGACGAGCGCCCAACTCTTCTATGTATCGGCTAACCATGTTGTATATGTGCTTGAAAGTTTTTTATAAATGTTAGAAAAAAGTGTAGCAAGTGTAGCCAAATGGTATAAACCCTTGATATGACTGGTTTTGTTTGGCTACAGTAAGTGTAGCAATGGTGTAGCATTGGCTACATAAATAGGGGATGTCACACTGGTTAGATGTTATCATGGTCAGAGTTCATCCCTGAATCAGTGGTTAGATCTAGCCGTGTTAAAATAAAAGTAACAATTAAATAGAGCGCAGTAGTGTGTGCATTAGACGTCATCCGATTGGTTGGCGTCTTTTTCTGTGCCGTTTCCACGGAAGAATGTACGTGCGCTTACGTGTTTCATGTGACTTGATAAAGCGACATTAAACTTTTCTATCATGTCATTAAGTTCTGAAAGGGATAAGTCGTCTAGTTTATCACCAGTTAAGTTTGACGCTGTTATTAGATAAATCAGTTCTACCAGTCTTGCGAAGTTTGCGGCTAATTGTTGTGCGTCAAACGAGTCTGGAATATTTCCGTTTTCGTCAGGGTTTAACAATAATGACCACATGTAATAGGAATTTTCAACAGTATATACAGCTTCCCAGATTTGGTCATTATTCAAAAATTTGTAAGGTTCAAACCCAAGATTAAAAGCGTTATCGATTTCTTGTAAATGCCATAGTGCAAAAGCTCCCGGAGTAGCTTCTCTATTAGATTCCATGAATTTGCGGAACTCATCAGAATGTGGTTTGTCTAAATATTTATCTACCCCTTGTAGATAACCAACAGAAACGCCAAAGTGATTGGCCAGTTTTATCCATGTTTCTAAGTTTGGTTCACGCTTTCCGTTTTCATAGTTGGCAATAGTACCGTTGGATAGACCAACAGCGTCAGCAACTTGTTGAAGTGTTTCTTTTCGTTCTTTTCGAACTTGTTTTATACGGTTTTTCATGACTAACCCTTTCTTTGCTTATAGGAGAATTAAAACACACTTTTCTGTCATTTTGCAAGAAAGACCATTGACAATATTCTGTCGATACGACAGAATATAAACATGCAAGGTTCATTCATTTTGACAGAAAGGCGGTGGCTTTATGAAAGCGACTATTAGTAAAGACTAACAGATTGCCTTGTTACGAAAGCAAGGACAAGAGCGTTTGAATCGTACAGAGTTATCTGATGTGCTTGGTTTATCACGGGAGACGGTTAGAGCGGTACTAGATTCAGAAACGCCGCTAACGGTTAGTGCTAAGACGTTTACCGCTGTGAACGATTGGCTGATTTCAGAACTAGCCAAATGACAGCAAAAAAATAAGCCCAGCGGTTGCACCCGTTGGACTAATGGTTATTCAGTTGCCCCGCATTGGGGGCTTTAAATTAACAGGAGAATTATAACATGACAGATTTGACAATGTACTGCACACCAGCCGAAGCAAATGCACAGATTGAGCAATTTATTAAGGCACGAGGGCGGGTTAAAGCTGATAAGTATATGGTGGGTGCTTTTTTAATTGAGCACGGTGTTATATGTGGACGTTTAAGCGAATTTGACGATACGACGGCATTTCTAAATAGTTTGACAAATGAATACATATATACAAAGAACGATTTAAAACGCATTGAACAGCTATTTATGGAAGATATTGAACAAAGTAAAGCACTATGCCTTATTTTGGATGAAAAAACGAGCCACTTATAACAGATGTACGCCACAATTGGCGGAAGGAGTATTGATTATGGATAAGGAAGCTATTGACCGAGAGACAGCAGAAAATGCCCGTTACAAGGCTATTGGTTTGATGATTGAATCATATCAAGAGTTGTCAGACGCTGCTGGTTTTGACGCTAACACGTCACGAGTTTCAGCCATTGATATGGTGAGCGGTGAAGTTCTTGAATTGACGGAAAAAATGAAGATGATCCAAGACGGTTTAGACCCGTGGAACGATAGCAAGCCATTTGAAGATGAGACGACTAGCGACACGAACTTACAGCCAATGGTCATATTTGTTGATAGTGACCCAAGGGCGCGTTATCAAGTTGAACCACAGGTAGATTATTTACTTGGCTTGGTGGATAGCCGTAACCACTGGTACGTATTCAATAAATACCAAGGCTTGGTACTAGCCACTGATGACGAGATTGAAACGATTAAGTCATTTGGGGATGAGTTTGAGACCGTAACTGACTATAACGGTGATGTTTACGCAGCAGTATTGAATGATGACGGAACGCCAGTAGCTAATAAGTACAAGTTGGTGCTGACCAGTGTTACAGGAACGGCTTACAAGTTCAATAGATTTTCTGGTTTGGTTGAGTTGCCAGACCAAAGCAAGCCACGTAGTGCATTTTTTAACGTTGATTTGATTTTAGGAGAATGGACAGATGACCAAGCGTAACAAGTACACGGGTAAGTTTGAAAGCCCAGAGAATGAAGATTTTATTGAAGCCATATCTGAATCACCCAAGCAGTGGCAGACGGCAGTTGATATGGTGCGTATTACATTGGATAACGTGCGCTATGATCCTAACGTGATTAGAGAAGGTGAAAATTGGCGTAAGCAAACCATTTTGTCAGTGATTAGCTTACTAGCTGAATCATTACCGATTGCTGAACTGTTGGACAGTATGGAATACGGTGACATCTTAATGCAGCAGGGCAAAGTTACCCGTGCTAACCATGACACTTACTTAGGCAACATCATGGATAAGTACGTAACGCCCAGTGACAAGATACTAGCAATTAAAGCGGCACTATTGGACATCAACAACAATACTGACATCACATCGTTAGAAGCTGGTTTGAATTGATTTTAAGGGGTAGCACAATTTTGAGCCACCCCATACATACAACAACACTATTAAAGGACAACTTTATTAGTTATTACCGTGCCAGCGCTTTGTATGTGGTGGCTGGTGTACATAATGTGACCCAAGCAAGTCGATAAACTACTTAATTTGATACCTGAATCATAGTGTCAGTTTGTTTTGCCGGCTTACTGATTGCTATAAAGACGAGCGCCCAACTCACAGCGCAAACAAAAAGCCCCGTTAGCCTTTACCTTGGTCAGTAACTAACGGAGCGCCCAGACACTACGATTCAAAAGAAAGGAAGTGCTTTTTTAATGGATAACCCTATTTTAGCAGATGACAAGCTGATTACCGTTTTAAAGCAGGCGGTGATTGAATCGCTTGGTACATTTCAGCCTAGTCCATGGATGACGCAAAAAGAAGCGAGCGCCTATGTTCACATGAATTACAAGACTTTTAAGAAACTAGCTGACCAAGGTGTGTTTAAGGCACACAGCGGGGCTAAGTACGGTATCGCGTTTGAACGATACAACCGAGATGAGTTAGATCTAGCAGTGAAAGGGCTGTAATTTATGGAGCAAACAACTTTAATGACACTTGATAATGACACGGTGGTCAGCATGATTGCAGCGCTTGAACGCGGGACAGTCAGTAACCCAGTTGGTTGGGTATCACTTGGTACATATGCCGGTTTGATGTTGGCAGAAAGTGAGACAGAGCAACGTAAGGCTGTGATTACAGCGGTAAATGACCTTATTGACCTTGGTGTACCAGTTGGCTATGCCGTGGGTGTTGGTTATCGGTTCTTTTTAATCAGGACACCGAGTGACTTACAGATGTCAGCTAACAGGTATGACCAACGACTGACAGCGATTGATTGCTTAGGTTGGTATGACAAAGTAAAAAGCCGGCTACATAGCATGTAACCGACTTACTAAGTCCACTGGTTGAAAGTTTGGCGACCCAATGCCAGTGCGACATCCCCAAATAGAAAGGACTATTTAAGTATGAGTGATTTAGATAACAGTAGCAAGCAATTAGAAGCTGGTTTCTTAGCTGGTATCAAGGCGGCTAGTCAAACAGTGAGCCACAGTGAACTTAGCAAGCTAGCCAAGCTGTACGTGTTGCGTTTGATGTTGGATGTTTTAAAGGAGATGTACTAATGACTTTATATGAATTGTTAGATGACGTTGCCAACTAAGGAGTAGTCACTATGATCTACGAGCAAAAAGGGCTGAATAAGAAAGAATACACGCCGGTGTTTGGGGATGAAGATGATTTTTCTCACTTGGCTGGGAACGTAGCAAGCCCTAAGACAACGGCATACCGACACACAGAGCAACAGTTGGCTAGTTTTAAACAGGTAAACGCCCCTTATGTTCTTTACGGAACACTTGCTAATGACAATATGGAGCGCGCTAAAAATGAAGTACTAGAACGTAGCGTGATGTTTATTGATGTTGATGATAGTGGCACCTATGAAGATGTAGCTAACCACTTGGCTAGTTTCTTGAACGCTATGAGCGCTAATTATGTCATCTATCCGACTATTAGCAACGGTATCAAGGACGGGACAAGGTTGCGTGCTGGTATTCAGTTAGATAAATCACTGAATCAAGACGACTATATCAAGACTTGGTTAGTTGTTACTGGACAGACACGCATTAAGGCTGACCAGCGGGGGGCTAAAAGCAATTTTGCACAGTTACAGGGTATTTATGTACCGACTGACCAGAACGCCGCTAACAAGCCAATTATTGAGACTGACGGGGTTGGGCTGAACACAGACGTGCTGATTGAGTTGTTTAACAATAACCCTAACAAGTACCAGCCACTGGATAAACAAGCACATAGTCAGACACCTGTTGATATTAGTAACACCCCAAAGTATGCACTTGTTGCTAGAAAGATGTTACTAGCCATGTTTGACCCAGAGAACAGTTACCAAGCATTTGGTGGTTGGGATAACATGCTGACAGACGTAGGTGGTTGGGTGTACCGGCAGACACATGGTGACATCAAACTGACTGGTGATATTGTCGCAACTGTAAACGCATTGGGTAGTGACCCGATTGCCCCAGATGATCTAAAAGCAAAGTTTAAAAGTTGGGTGAATCGTTGGACGTATTGAGTAGATTGGAGATGAAAGAATGGAGACATTATTAGATGACGAAGAAACAACTGGACTAGCTGACCAAGTGGCTAAGCATGATACTAGCAAGCAGACCGAAGCGGAACGCCGTGCTGATTACATGACGTTACGCAACTGGTGGCAGATTAAGGGTAAACGAATTGATGACGATACCGCCACTTATAAGGGGATGCCATTTGACCCTGAACGTTCTTATACGTGGGAAGAGCTGACGGCAGATGTGAAGTCACGGCTTAATGAGAAGTCACCCCATTGGTTAGTGCATGATATTGATAAGTCAGGTAAATTATCTGTTTGGGTGCTGGACATTAACTTGTTTGTGGATGACATCAAGGAGCGCCGTCATATTATTGTTGTGAATGACACACACCCAGACGGGCTATATTGGAACGGTAAATACTGGGATAAGTTCACCAAGCAACAACCGCTATTAAAGGTCATTAAAGGTGATTCGATTAAGTTGCTGAATAAGTACCGTGTGTTTGATAAAGTTTCTAGGCAGAAGCGCAGTGACATGATTGAATTGGCGCAAACGTTGATACCAGAGCCAAGTTATCAAGTGTTTAACAGCGAAGATCTAGTTAGCTTTGAGAACGGTACGCTGGACTTAAAAACAATGCAATTACATGAGTACCGTGAAGAAGATTATCTGACATCATTGTTACCGGCTAAGATTATTGAAAGCAATGACGGTGGGCTGGTTGCTGAATACGCGCGTTATTTGCTTGGGGATGACGCCCAGACACTTATTGAGTGGTTTGGGTACATGTTCTTTCTGAATGACGACAGCTTACAGCATATTGTTTTTATCCAAGGGCAAGGTGGTAACGGTAAAAGCACGCTATTAAAGGTATTGCTAAGCGCATTCGGTATTGAGCGATTTGGTGGATCTATCAGTTTCTCACAGCTTGCTGGTAAGGATAGTTCACGATACATGGAGCAACTAGCTGGTATGTATGCCAATATTTTGACTGAATCAGATAGCACCATTTCAACTGACGGGTTAGACATCCTTAAAAAGATTGCGTCAGGAGACCCACTGACAGCAAACCCCAAAGGACGAGATACGTATAGTTTTAAGGTACATGCCAAGTTTTTGATTTCAGCTAATTTCAATTTACCGACATTTCCAGACCAGAAAGAATACAGTCGCCGATTGGTGTTGTTGAGTGCTGGTGCTAAGCCTATTACTGATATGGATGACGCAGAACGTGAAGCGTACATGTCTAAGTATCATGAAGATCAGTTAGTAGCAGAGTTACCCAAGTTCATCTATTACGCCATTACACAGGCTAAGCAAGCCATTGAGCGCCGTAAGCTGACCATTACAGACGCAGCTAAGCAACGAACGGCTGACTGGTTGACTAGTGATGATTTGTTAAGCCAGTTCATGAAAGAGTATTTTGTGGACATCCAAGGTACTAACGGTGTAACAGTTTCTTATGTTCATGATTTGTTTAAAGCGTTTCTAATGAGTGACGGTGTACCAGCCAATGATGTTATGAATGAGCGAGATTTACGCAAGTCACTGATTAACCACGGCTTACAGTTGTCCAGAAAGCCAATGAAAGCTATACCAGTAGACGCTGAACTGGTTGATGATTACGACACCAAGCGCCGTAGTCGAATCAAGGGTAAGGGTATCAAGTCCAATGACCAGCAGGCGATGACAAAGGCAGATGACATTTATAACAATTGGGAGATGTAAGATCATGAATAATAAAGATTGGGATAACATGTAATACTGGTTTATGGTTGGAATGGATTGCGTGTGATGTTTGGATAATTGGACAGATGTTGAATTGATGATTTTAGGGCGGTTGACTTAGGTTAGCCGCTTTTTTGTGTAGCCGAGTAGAAAGTCAGTCATATCAAGGGTTTATATTACTTAGCTACGTTTTTGCTACACTGGAGCTACACCATATGTAGCCGTCACGAGACTAGTCATAGCAAGGGCTAAAGGGTGTTTGGCTACACTTGCTACACTTTTTTTGAAGTAGCGCGCATAAATACCACGCAGGGTGTTGGTCAGCATACTTGATTATGGACTGTCTTTGATTTGGATAGTCAGATAGACATCTTACAAGCGCAGCAGGAACACACGCTGTCAGAAGCCATATAAGCCTGTTTGAGCGCGCTTTATTTTAGGCTAGTTGATTGGTTGGAAGTATCGCCATTATTGGATATAATCCCGCCCCATGACCGGCAAAAGAAAAGCACACACATTGCTGTCATCTTACAAAAATGTTGGGTGTGAAAAATTTTTAATAGGGGGGCAATGGAAACATGATGTACTGGTGTATTAAGGTTTTGACTTGCTGAATTGGGTGTTTTCATGCCCGTACTTGGCTAGTTTTCCCCACGAGTGGACAATTTAGAGTTATTGAACACGTTGTACAATAATATAGATATAATTTGCAGACGTAAAAAGGATGAGGTGAGTATATGGCAAAATTGATTGAAACGGTAGATAACGCAGCAACAGCAAAAGAGGTTAGGGACTTTTTAAAGTCGGAGGCAATTAGAATTTTGTTCATTTCCCAGTTTGATGTTTATCAGGCAGACCCCGAACAGCTTAACAGGGTTCCGATGACGGGGAGATCGTCAACTGATGATGTGGTTGGATATGCAAACAGCTTAATAGAAGCCCTTATGAGTTTAGACAAGCTAAAGCGTGTGTTGATATGGCGTAAATACATTTTAAAAGAAACTCACGGAGCTATTAGTTGTGATACTCATCTTTCGTCTAGGCGATCACAGGAAATAATGCAAGAGGGGTTGATAGAGTTTGCTATCGCTTTTCGTGATACGTATGATTTCACAGTGACGCTGCAGAGTTGAATAATGGCTGAAAGATACGATAAGTTATTAACTGACTATTTCAACGGTACACTTGACAAGCATGTAGCAAGCTATGAGGTGTCAGGGGTTGTTTTTTAGAAGCGTACAGAGCTGAGCATGACGATATGAAACGGGTACGAAAGATTGTTGATGATGTGGTGCATGATACGCTTACGCCTTTCTATCAGAATGTATTTAAAGCTAAGTATGGAGATAGAATGACGTTTGATGATCTACACACCACTTTTGACAGAAGACCAACAGCCATACGGAAGCAGAAGTACAAGGTGAAGCGAAAACTTAAAGAGGCTGGTTTATAAATACTACAATTGTTCTAGTAAGAGCTGTACATGGGTAGCGCGTCTATATGATTGATGACCTAAGGGTATTGTCAATGGAATTCAAATTATTTGTTGACTGCTTTGCTTTATCAAGTTACTATCACTACTGTGTAAAATTGATTTTGTAGTTCGTGAGTTAAGCCGCCTTTTACAAGGTATAGTTAATAAAATTCTCTCTCTCTCAGAATGGCTTAATTTACACTCAAAATTAACTGTTAATGTTTGTTTATTGTCCACCTTCGGTATTTTTGACGGATTCAACATTTACCGAACGAACAATGCAGTGTTTTCGGATCACACTAGGTAGCAATCAAATAGATTGCTGCCTTTTTATTTGGCGTAACGTATTGCGTGAGAAACCATAGGAGCGCGTGTGAGACGTTTTAAATCTTAGTCAGTAATTAGCTGATTGTTCATTTTAAATCATTTATACCCCCGCCTGCGTCGCTTAGGAAGTAGCCGAATATCAAATAGTGCCGTCTCTTCAACGCGCTGCAGTTATTTTTATTTTTTGAATTGTTGGTACGGGCACTATTTAACTATTAACATCATGCTGATGCCTCTTATTTCAGTCCAAAACACCGTTACCCCCCTATTAAAAATTTTTCAAAATCAAACTTTTCTACAAGAATACAGTAATGTGTGTGCTTTTCTTTTTGTGTAGTAGGGGCGGGGGTATTTAGGCAGTAACGAACAAGGAGGACGCCGTGGCTGATAAGTACGATAAGTGCTAAGTCAATAATACACAGGCACATTGGATAAAAAGATAATGCTATTGGATAGATTAGCCGCGTTGGTCCCGTTGAGCGATGCACAGTCCAAAGATTACGGCAATATACGGACGGATTTTGAGGGTACAATAAAAGCCGGCAGCATGGCTTAGATGCTAACCGGCTAATAGAGCTAAGGCACTCGTATTTGATTGTTTTTGTTGCTAGTGGGTGACTAAGTGGGTGACTGACGAACGGTGAAACGCTGAAACTATTGATATAATACAGGTTTCAGGCTGTGTGGTCTGTTTCCAGTATGCCCGGTTGAATAAATTTGGAACGTTGATGTGTCGGCCTTGAGCTTGATATATCAACGTTTTTTATTGTGCAAAATTGGTATAAGCGTTGCGTTGAAATATCAGCCTATACCTGTAAATCCACGACGAATTGACAAGTAGTAGAGGTGTGTAAGTCGTGTTGCTTTAGTTTTAAAAACAGAAGGTATATTATTTTATGGTAGAAATTATCTTGTTTAGCGTTCTTTAGGTTTGTCGGAATTATATATAAATATTTTTAATTTGTATTTTTATTAGAATTGTTGTTATTTGTGTTGGTGTTGTATTGATAATTTATTTGATGAATTGAGGTTGATGTTATGGTTATTGGAGTCGTAATCGTAGTAATACTTCTGGTTGCAGTGCTAAGTTTTCTAGTAGTATTTCAGACGAAAAGCCTAACTATTGATGGCGTTACAGTCAAAGTTATAAGAAATAGATTTACACATGATATGAAGATGAAAGTTGGAAAAGACAACGCTCGCAGCCATTATGATCGAGTTGTTGGAATTAGCGCTAAGCGAGGCAGTGTAGTAGAGAGGAAGGGGATGTAATGGGCTTAAGAGAGTGGTTTAACAACAAGCTAGATGATGTTGCCGACAAAGTGCAGGACTTCAGTGGTGAAAGCGAGCGACGTGTGCTTGTTGATGAAACAAAGGACGCAACAACAGCATTAAAACAAGATGTGACACATAACGTAGAGACGCTCAATGAAATGGCCGTGCAGTTTAATAGTCGTGTAGATAAGTTGAATCATATTCGAGAAGAAGCAATTGCAGAATTAGTTGGGCAATTGCGAGAGCACATGTCGAGATTTGGTCGTGTTAAAGCTCCTTTTGAATTTGTACCTGAAAGTTATAGGCGAAGTGAGCTACGTATTCCAGAGCGCAGGCTTCAAACGGAAGAAGACTATATAGCGAGTTATGATTGGGATGAACAAGAACGTTTTGATTTTGCTTTTGATCGAGGGGTTTTTGGTACCAAGAAAGAAACTGAAAAGATTATAGTTGATCTTACAAAGCACCTTGATAACTTGAAATTGTTACGTGAACAAATTGCTAACGAGTTCGTTTTAAAAGTTGATAGACGTAACCTTGAAATCTCCATCGCTCAAACGTATTTGGATATTATCGATGTCATAATTTCGCAGATAGAGGGTGTGATTCTGCCTAAGCTTAGTATCATCAAGGGCTTCATGATTGCAAAGCACGTTGCTTTGTATGAGGAGCAAATTGGAGAAGCAGAACTTAAAAACGTCAATTATAGTGCTGATGCATTGCGTGGTACTGATTTTGAAGAATACGGTGTGTTCATCCGTAATGCGTTTGGATTCTATATTTTGTCGGCAAATGTGCTTTCTAACGCCGTGCTAACCCATCTTTTGGAAGATACCGTAACAGCTGAGGATGAGGCGGCGTTAGCAAATCAAGTATCAGCGGTAGATAGTCAAGCGCGCGCATTAAAGGGAGAGTATTAATGACGAGTCAGATTAGGGTGATGTTAAATCAGCAGCGTGAGTTGATGATGGAACAGCGTAATATGTATCTAGCAGTCGCGGAAGAATTAAATAGCAAGTATCTAGATGTGATGCAAGCCAATAAGAATGGCGATAGCTTTCTAAAGGCGGTCACCTATGACGTGGCAGGACAATTAAGTACGTCATATTTGGGATTGAATGATCTGAATATTACTACCGATCAAATTGTTCGAAGGACACTTGAATTCTCGTATGAAAATGATTTTGACCCGCTGAAGGATGAAATTGCACGTAAGGATCCATTGAACGCGGTTAGTGATAATTATTTTAATGAGATTTCGCAAGGTGAAGCGTACTTCATGGAGCATTCTAATAAAGAATTTGGAGCTTCAGTAGATCGCAGTACAAAAGGCCAACAAAATGCCAGAAAAAAGTTAGGCACTGACATGGACATGTTAAGTGGTAAAAAAGATGATACAGTCCAAGCGGATCATGTGCTGGCACGTGCATCTATTCAAACACCTGACTGGTTGGGAAACGGTGCTCGAGAAGCTATTAGACAGAATAACGAGGATTTGTCTAATTTTCAGATGATTAACGGAGCTGCAAACCGTATTAAATCGGATAATCAAGTTTGGCAGAATGCTAAAACGGGTGAAATCATCGGCAAGGGCGAACAAGGTGCTTCGACAATACCGGGAGGCTATGTGGATATTACGGCCATTGCAAGCCCGGAACAACTGAATAAAGCCTTCGTTTCATCGCAAGAACGAACCTATAAAGCTGCTCAAGAGGTTATGAAAGATCCTAATGTCACGACGGAGGATTTTGTAAAAGCGGCGACTGTGGTTCGGGAACTTGAAACTGGGACGATTGACCCTAAAACAGGGAAAGTAGTGGAGAAAGTTTCGAATAACAATCTTTCGAACTTAAAGAGACAGGTTAATAAAAATGACCGTGTAATTGCAAAAGATTTCTTGTTCAACAAGGATACAAGAAGGCAGAATTACAAAACCGCTGGCAGTCAGGCTGTCTTTGGGCGCAATGTCTATGACAAAAATGGTAATGTAGTTACAAAGAAGAACGGAAAGCCAAAGAAGAAAGGCGGCGTTACAGATCTCTTAACTGGACAGTTAGTTTATTACGCCTTGCCACCATTAGTGTACGAGGTTAAGCAGTTCTTTAAAGAGAAGAAGAGTGGTTATGCCGGAATTATAAAACGTTTAGGACGATCGGCTGGAAGGCTTACGAAATATGTATTTAGTAAGTTGAAAGATATATTTAAAAATGTACTTTCGGCGTTGAGTCGAAATTTCGTTCGAGCATTCATGGATTTGCTGATTGACGCCTTAAAAGGTGCTCTTAAGAAAGTTTTCAATGTTTTGAAGGATTTGCTGATGTCGATTGTTTCGTCTATCAAAGTCTTAACTAACAAGGAAATGTCAAAAGCTGAGAAAGGCGCGGCAATCACAAATTTGCTGACTACAACATTGATAGCAGTAGGGGTTCAAGCCTTGTTTGATGCAATTCCTGAAGGGACAATACCCGAGTGGATAAGTATGCCTGTTCAAATTATTGTGACAGCTATTTTGTCAGCGCTAGCATTGCGTATTTTGGAAGAAAATGATTTATTTAACATTCAGCGTGGCATTAAATTAGCTAAACTTCGTCAAGTGTTTGACGATCAAGAGGCTGAATTCAATGCTAAATCAGATGAAATTGCAAGAAAAGATAGCGAATTGACTCAAGCTATTGTTGATGAACTAAGTGTATTAAAGAATCAAACAAAGCTACTTTCTGGAATTAACTATTACTCAGATGATGCATGGCCTGTACTGGAAAAGATAAATGACACCTTTAATATGGGCGTTGATTTTGATGAAGAATGGCGTTATTTCGCCAGTGTATAAGTGATTGGAGTGTGTATAGATGCCGTTTCTATTGATTTTAATTATTATTCTTTTGTTCTTCTTAGTTCGCTGGGTTTTCGCCTCGCTTAACAGTCGTGATACTAAGAAAACACGTAAGAAGTAGAAAATAATGTTTTATGAAAAGAGGCTGGAACGCGCGCGCTCCAGCCTCTTTTGTCTACAAATAATAATTCAGTAAGCTACCGAAGCCATAAGCAACAATTGCCGCGACGTACCCGACAGAAAGTGTGCGTAGAATTTCTGTTCTTACTTTCTGCTCTGACAGGTTGGCCTTCACCCAGCCTAGCAACGCCAAAGAGACACCGACGATGACAAAGGCGATTGGAAAGGCGATGGCTTTGTCGTGAATGAGCGCATTTGTAATTAAGTAGGCGCCTAGTGGAATTAAACCAAAGACGTTAAACGAAATGAATGTCGCGATACCGGCTGCCAATGCTTTGCTTTTTGATTGATTGTTATCCGATGTTGCTGACAGGTAGGCCCCGGCCCCCATTGAAAAGCCATCGGCTAATAAGTTTGAGAATCCCAAAATGATGATAACGATGTTTGAAACGTTACCACCGACCGATCCAGCAACGACTGCGAACGTCGTGATAATGCCATCTAAGCCACCATAGACGATGGCTGAAACGTGTTTTTTCATTTATTTTCTCCAGTTTCTCTCAGTGGTGATAAAACCAATATATAAGAAAAAAGTGACCAATTATCGGTAATTTCACATCGGATTAAAAATGTTTCAAAAACGAAACAAATAAAAACCAATCTTTAAGTCTCGATTAACTAATAGTTAGTGGAAGATTGTATAATATTTAGTAAGGGAGGAGGGCAAAGAGAATATGTTTATACAAAATACATTTAGTGATAGCTCGCTGACTGTTTTGTTGGTTTCGCTACTCGTTTTCTACCCGATTTTCGGAAGTATTGTTTGGATTGTTGGAGCAATTAAATATCGTAGCATGATTAAAACCAACACACCGGTTATTCCGGAAGGTATGGTTTTGCCAAAGGTTTCGATTTTGGTTGCGGCCCACAATGAAGAACTACAAATTGATAATACAATCCGTCGTATGCTTTACGACTTAAACTATCCAAATTATGACTTAATCATTGCGTCGGACGGGTCGACTGACCGAACAAATGAAATTGTGTTGGAATGGACGAAAAAAGATCCACGTGTCCGCCTAGTTGAAATTCAGGAAAATATGGGTAAGGCACACGCCATTACACAAGCGGCATTTTACAGTGATGCCGAATTCTTCCTAGGAATTGACGCGGACAGTTTCATTATTGGGGATGGCCTCAAAGACATGATGGCATATATGTTGGTGGACACAGACTTTTCACCAGCAAATCGTGTTGGTGCCGTTACCGGTGCGCCAACGCCGATGAATCGTTCATCAATGTTGGCTAAGTTGCAGTTGGTTGAATATAACTCAATTATCGGGCTCATCAAGCGTGCGCAATCAACGATTGGTCGTTTGTTCACCGTTTCTGGTGTGGCGGCTTTGTACCGTCGTGACGCGGTTGTTGATGCTGGCTATTGGGATACAATCATGGCCGCTGAAGATATCGCCATGTCATGGGACATCCAATCACGCGGTTGGCGTATCGCTTATAGTCCAAGCACGTTCTCATATATGGATGTGCCAACGACAGTTAAGCAATTGGTTAATCAACGTATCCGTTGGGCCATCGGTTCGATGGATGTTGTAACAGCTTACTGGTTGAAGATTTTAACGCACCCACGCAAGACGTTCCCGATGATTTTCTTGCTGTTGGATAACATCATTTCAACCATTTGGTCACTATTTTGGGTGGCTTCAATGATCATCACATTCTTCTATATTTTTGTGGATTTCTCATGGGAGAAGCTTTACGTTTTCACAACGGTGGCTTCAGCTTTGGTTATTTTCCAATTTATCTTCGGAATGTTGCAATTGAAGTTGTCACTTAATTACGGGTCGGAACTTGGGGATGATACCAATAAGTACTTCAGATTTGCTGGTTGGTACGTCTGGGCCTATTGGATTTTGTCACCAGTTACGACAGTGCTGGCTATTCCGCGTTTCATCAACCGTTTGATTGTTGGACGTAGTGGTACTTGGACATCACCTGAACGAACGAATCTTGACGGGACGGAGGATGACAAGTGATGGATCAGTGGATTGAAAAATTTAATCAGATTTTGACGATGAATAAGACCATCACCCAAACGACGCAAGAAATGCGTGAGGTGTTGGATGGCCGCGTTCATCGCATTAGCCAAGTTGCTAATCGATTGGCTGATAGTTTGGCACTAGTGATTGCCGTTGTTGCAATGTACTTGTATTGGGGGACAACTCTGATGCATGCGTTGCTTGGAAAACAAGATAACATGGTCATCATGCTAGCAATTGGTGTCATGGGATTCGGGTTGGGCCTTTATCTGATTGGTCGCCCGATTGCCCGAATTTATTCGGGACATGCTCTTGCGAAGCATGCTAATGAATTGAATGCATTGATCGATGATATTAAGTTGTCTAACGATTACATCATGAAAATTCAAGCGATATACGCAAATGAAGGATTGCCAATGCGTGCAATTACTTCTGAGAAAATTATTGATGCAGTATTAATGAACGTTCGTGTTGGGGCATTTAAGACGACGCAAGATATCGTAGATTTCATGCAGTCAGTTGATGATCGCGAAGATTTAATTATCGATACACCGGTTTTTCAGTTTTATAAGATTGTGAACCGCTATCGGTTTAAGCCGAATGAGACGGTTGATGTTATCCGTGATGACATCAGCCGCACGGCAAGGGGGAGAATATGGTAGAGAAGAATAACTTTGATAAGACGTTGGTTTATGATGCTTATCTAGACAAAGATACAAAAGAGACTGGTTTAGAAAAGAAGCGTCGCACGTGGTTGCGTGTGCGTCAAACATTGATGATGGTTTTAGCTTGGACGATTACGGCAGTTCCATTTTTGATTCTGTTGTTCCAAGTTTACTTGGCATTGGCACCAAATTCTAAGTATCACTTCTTGGCAGTGAGCGGCTACTGGCCAGTGCTGATTGCTAATTTGGCAACGGTTATTTTGTCAATGCTTGCGTTGACCATTGGTGTTAGTTTCATTGTTTGCAATCAAATAAATGCGAACATGTTTACGTACGATAACGAAGAGCAAGAATGCGTGGCACACTTGCACGACGTTTACGAGAAGCGTCTCTTCGTAGAAGAAACATTCCAAGTGAATGGTGATACGAAGGCACAACATATTGTGGTTAAGCCAGCAGATAATCTGTACTACGATGAAATCGACAAGGTTTGGGCATCTGAAGATAATCAAGCCAAGGAATACAGTCCAAATACAATTTAATGCTTGAAAGCGCTTGTGAATAATTGTTTCACAAGCGCTTTTTTATCATGATTTTGGACCGCACCATTTACGGGACACCTAGTTTTCACAAAACATTCACAACCTTTGTCGTTTGTGATAAACTGAATAAGAATTAAAACTTATATTAGGTATGTGGAGGAAAATAATCATGGCACAACACCACCAAAAGGTTGTTCTTGTCGGAGACGGTGCAGTTGGATCATCATACGCATTCGCTTTGATGCAACAAGGTATCGCCGAGGAATTGGTTATCGTTGACATTATGAAGGAGCGCACTGAAGGTGACGCATTGGACTTGGAGGACGCTGCTCCTTGGACGTTCAACAAGAACGTTTACTCAGGTTCATACGACGATGCTAAGGACGCTGATTTGGTTGTTATTACGGCCGGTGCCCCACAAAAGCCAGGTGAGACGCGTTTGGACTTGGTTGACAAGAACTTGAAGATCATCAAGTCAATCGTGTCACCAATCGTTGAATCAGGATTTAACGGTATCTTCTTGGTTGCTGCTAACCCAGTTGACATCTTGACGATGGCCGTACAAAAGTTCTCTGGTTTCCCAAAGAACCGCGTATTCGGATCAGGTACGTCATTGGACACTGCGCGTTTGCGTATGGCATTGGCTAAGAAGTTTAACGTATCTCCAGAAGCCGTTGATGCTTACATCTTGGGTGAGCACGGTGACTCAGAGTTCGCTAACTTTGACGAAGCTATGATCGGTGGACGTCCATTGAAGGTTTGGGCTGCAGAAGCAGGTGTCTCAGACGAAGATTTGGATCAAATCTTGTACGAGACTGCCCACAAGGCATACGAAATCATCAACCGTAAGGGCGCAACGTTCTACGGAATCGGAACGTCATTGGCTCGCATCACGCGTGCAATCTTCCGCGATGAGAAGATGGTATTGCCTGTTGGTGCTTGGATGGACGGTCAATACGGTTTGAACGACATCTACATCGGAACGCCAGCTGTTATCGGTGCAAACGGTGTTGAAGCTGTTGTTGAAGCAACGTTGTCAGAAGAAGAAGCTGCTAAGATGGCTGCTTCAGCTAAGACGTTGAAGGAAGTCGCTGAAGGTGGCTTCGCACGTTTGGAAGCTTAATTAATAATCATTAGAAATGGTGAATCCGCTGGGGTTCACCATTTTTTATATCCTATTGCAGGAATTTCACAAACTATAAAACTTTAAAATGCCTATTGTTATCACACTGGGGCTGGTTTCTTATGCTTAATTTCACAAGAAGGTTTATGACTACTCATTTCTAAAAAGAAAGCGTACAATACAAATTATTAAGTATGTAAGCAATTATTTGAAGAGGTACAAAAACGCATGTCTGAGATTAAGAAGTACGGTGCCGACCTAGTTGTCGACAGTTTGAACAACCACGGCGTTGATTTGGTGTTTGGTATTCCAGGTGCCAAGATCGACCGTTTGTTTGAAACGTTGGAGCACCCAGCTGAAGGCGCAGTTTCACCAAAGTTGGTTGTGACGCGTCACGAACAAAACGCTGCCTTTATGGCCCAAGGTTTTGCCCGTATTACTGGGAAGACTGGTGTTGTTATTGCAACGTCAGGTCCTGGAGTCGGAAACTTGGCATCAGGTTTGATGACGGCCAGCGCTGAAAATGATCCTGTTTTGGCCATCGGTGGTCAAGTGCCACGTAAGGACTTGTACCGTTTGACGCACCAAAGCACGCCAGCAGCTGCTTTGTTTGAGCCAATTACGAATTACTCTGTTGAAATTCAAGACCCAAACAACATTTCAGAAATCTTGTCTAATGCAATTGCACAAGCTAATGGTCCAAAGCCAGGTGCTGCCTTCGTTTCATTGCCACAAGACGTTGATGATGCAGTTGTTGATGCTAAGGCATTGCCACAAGTAGCCCCTGCTCGTATGGGTTCAGCTGCTGTTGATGACATTGCTTGGTTGGCTGAGCAAATTAAGCAAGCAGAAATGCCTGTTTTGTTGGTTGGTGCCCGCGGGTCTGACGATGCAACGACAGAAGCTTTGCACGAATTGTTGACGCAAACGACTTTGCCAGTTGTTGAGACGTACCAAGGTGCTGGTGTTATCTCACGTGATTTGGAAGAGAAGACGTTCTTTGGACGTATCGGATTCTTCCGCAACCAAGTGGGTGACCAATTGTTGGCACAATCAGATTTGGTTGTCACGGTTGGTTATGATGCCATTGAATACGAGCCACGTAACTGGAACAAGGATGCCGACTTGCGCATCGTTGCTTTGGACACGGCGGCTGTTCAAATTGATAACAACTTTACGCCAGAGCGTCAATTGATTGGTGCCTTGGCTGACACATTGTCAGTTTTGAAGGACAAGGTCGCTGGTTACGAGTTGCCAGTTGCCTCACAAAACAAGTTGGCTGAGTTGAAGGCTGCTTTGCGCGCCGCAGACGAGCCAAAGTACACGCCAGCTGATGCTGGTTTGAACCACCCATTGAACGTTATCAAGTCATTGCAAAACCACATGACGGATGAAATGACGTTGACGTCAGACATTGGATCACACTACTTGTGGTTGGGTCGTCACTTTAAGTCATACGTCCCTCGTCACTTCTTGATTTCAAACGGTATGCAAACGCTTGGTGTTGGATTGCCATGGGCTATGGTTGCCGCAATGGTTCGTCCTAACGCTAAGGCTGTCTCTGTTTCTGGTGACGGTGGCTTCTTCTTCTCTGGTGTTGAGTTGGCTACGGCCGTACAAATGAACTTGAACACGGTTCACATTGTTTGGCAAGATAACCACCACTACGACATGGTTAAGTTCCAAGAAGAGATGAAGTACGATGGTAAGTCAGCTGGTGTTAAGATTGCTGATATTGATATCGTGAAGTTTGCTGAAGCAGCTGGTGCCAAGGGATTGCGTGTAGATTCACCTGATCAATTGGACGCTGTTTTGGATGAAGCATTTGCGACTGAAGGACCAGTTGTTGTTGAAGTCCCAGTTGACTACTCACACAACTATGAATTGATGTCACAATTGATTGAATCAGAAATCTAATCGTCGAAAAGGTGTCCGTTTGGGCACCTTTTTTGCAAAAAAGGAGGATACAATGGCAGTTGTTTTTCAACACAGTACATTAGCAGCGCTTATGGCCGGCCTTTTGGGCGGTACGATGCGTGCTGGAGATTTGCTTGAACACGGTGACACGGGAATTGGGACGTTGCACGGTGTTGATGGTGAGGTTATCATCGTTGATGGTGAAGTTTATCAAGCTGATCAAACGGGGAAGGTTAATCACATCACGGATATGGATGCAATGATTCCATTCGCGACGGTACACAACAATAACGATGCAACCGAAAAGATTACGTTGCAAAATGTTGATATGGACCACATCGACGTAATTGATGAGCGTAAGTTGGCAAACAACTTCTCAGCAATTGTCTTGCGTGGGGACTTTGATCACGTGAAGGTTCGTGTTGCACCAAAGGCATCTGAACCATTCCCATCATTGTTGGAATTGGCAGAAAATCAACCAGTGTTTGACCGTGACAATGTGTCTGGAACGCTGGTCGGTTATTACTCACCTGAGTTGTATCATGGCGTTGTTGCGGCCGGCTGGCACGTTCATTTCTTGAGTGATGACCGCGAGTTTGGTGGTCACGTTTTGGACTTTAATGCGGCCGAATTGTCAGGCGATTTAACGGTTTTCGCTGATTATGAGTTGCATTTGCCAATTGATAATCAAGCCTTCCGTGAGCACGAGCTTGATATGAATGGCCTGGATGACGCGATTCACGCGGCTGAAGGAAACAAAAAAGATTAATAGAATGATAGACAGATGCGACTAGCATCTGTCTTTTTCTGTTGTGTAGCGTACAATAGACGGTGAGTGAATTTAATATTGGGAGCAAAGAGAGAAATCATGACTGAATTTATGGATGCTGTTGTTACAACAGCTAATGAAAATGAACCGTTGGCTTTGATGACTATTCCAGTGCCGGAGATGGCAGAGAAGGATGTGCTGGTCAAAGTGGCTGCAGTTGCAGTTAACCCAGTTGATGCTAAGCAACGTGATGCTGCCGTAGCAAGCAACGCGACACGTGTGCTTGGGTTTGACGCGGTTGGTGAAGTTGTTGCCGTTGGTGAAAAGGCCACGAAGTTTAAGACGGGTGACCGAATTTTCTATGCCGGACAATTGGGTCGTGTTGGCTCTAATGCTACGTTCCAAGCGGTCAATGAAGATTTGGCTGCTCTGGCCCCTGAAAAGATGACTGATGCGGAGGCAGCAGCGCTACCACTGACGTTCTTAACGGCATATGAATTGCTTGCGGATAAGTTTGGACTAGAGGTGGCTGAGAACGCTGCCTCAGGCAAGGCTTTGCTTGTGATTAACGGGGCTGGTGGTGTTGGGTCAGTGATGATTCAATTAGCTAAGTGGATGGGGATGACAGTTATTGCGTCAGCTTCACGTGAAGAAACGGTTGCGTGGGTTAAGTCACTTGGTGCGGATCATGTGATTAACCACCGCGATGACTACGTTGCCGAGATGCACATGTTAGGCTTTGATACAGTGCCTTATATTGCAATTTTGCACGCACCAGAGCCACACTTTGAACAAGCAGCTGAGTTAATCGGCGCCTTTGGACATATCGGCGCGATTGTGGAATCAGTTGAGCCAATGCCAGTTGGTTTGATTAAGAACAAGGCTGCTTCGTTGGATTGGGAGTTCATGTTCGCAAAGGCTAACTACAATGTTGACATGGCGTCTCAAGGTGACGCGTTGGCATTAGCGGCACAATTGGCAGATAAGGGATCATTGCGTTCTACATTGACGGAAACGTTGAACGGCATGACGGCAGAAAATATTCTGGCTGCCCAAGAAAAAGTTTCGGCTGGTGTCGTTAATGGTAAACTGGCGATTGTATTTTAAATAACGTATTGAAAGGCTTGGTGAGAACCAAGTCTTTTTCTATGTGTAACAGGCAAAATCATGATGAAAATTCAGTCAAAACAAGTCTTTTGAACGATTATATTCTTCGGTACAATAAATGTGTAACACCATATTATTGTATGTAAATTTTAGTTTTTTTAACGAAGTGTAAAAACCTGTGTAAGCCTTTAGTGGCGCGGGTTGACCGAATTGTTAGGGTGTAAATTAAATGTAACAAAAGTCATAATAAGACAACAATAAATGCATTGGATTGCAACTTCTCGCGCGTAGAATAATTAGTATATTAAAGTTAAAGAAAACATTATAAAGTCTAAAAAAGACTACGATTACTTACTTATAGGGAGTACTAACGAATGAATGCATCTGTAAAGAATACATTACTAGTTACGGCCGGCGCCGCAGCAACGTTGGCAGGATCAGCTGTTGTCGCATCAGCTGACTCAATCACAGTTAAGGCGGGGGATACGTTGTACGCGCTAGCTGCTGCGCACAACACGACGGTTGCAGATTTGGTTTCAGCTAACGGCTTGTCAAATGCCAACATGATCTTTGTTGGTCAACAATTGCAATTGCCAGGTTCAAACAACGGGGCTAACAACAATAACAACACGGCTGCTAACCCAGCAGCAACTGGCACTTACACGGTTAAGGCCGGTGATTCATTGTGGGGTATTGCTAACAACCACGGTATGAATCTTTCAGAATTGCTTTCATTGAACGGCTTGCAAATGAACTCTGTTATCCACCCAGGCGACACGTTGAAGTTGTCTGGTGATGCAGCAGCTGACAACAATAACCAAGCATCAAATGACAACCAAGCTGATGCACAAGCGCCAGCTACTAATGGCACTTACACGGTTAAGGCCGGTGACTCATTGTGGGCAATCGCAAACAACCACGGTATGTCATTGACTGACTTGTTGAACTTGAACGGTTTGCAAGCAACGTCAATGATTCACCCAGGCGACATTTTGCGTGTATCAGTTGACGCGTCATCAGCAAACAATGACAACAATTCATCTGCATCACAAAACGACAACGCTTCAAACAATAACGATTACACAAACTCAGGTTCAGTTTCAACGACGAACAACACGTACCCATACGGACAATGCACGTGGTACGCTAAGGGTCAATTGGACTGGGTTGGTAACTGGTGGGGTAACGCTGCTGACTGGACAACGTCAGCTGTTAACGCCGGTCACTACGTTGATTCAACGCCAAGTGCAGGATCAGTTATCTGGTTTACGCCAGATGTTGGTGGTGTTTCAGTTTACGGTCACGTTGGTGTCGTAGAATCAGTTAACGCCGATGGTACAATCACGATTTCTGAAGGTAACTACGCCCCAGGAATGTTGTACCACCAACGTACGATTTCACCTGCAGGTCACTTGTTCATCCACAAGTAAACAGGTTAAAGAGCTCTTTTAGGGCTCTTTTTTTGTAAAACGAGAGGTAAGTTATGCCATACGAAATTTCAGAGACAAACGTTAAGCACTTAAACGATATGGGGAAAGTGGATGCAGAATTGCAATTCACATTGCCTGGCGAGGCAACGTTATTCCGTATTACGAATTCATTCTTTGCACAAAAGATGCAAGGTGCGCGCGTCCAACAAACGTTGATGGAAATGATTATGGATAAGCTACGGCAAAACTTCTGGCCGGTGGTCAACCGGGTTATTGGCGTACCTTATCGAAATGGTGGTATTAATCTGGCAACTGGTTTTGATGCAACGGGGTTAAACATTTATTTCTATAATCACGTTTATGGTTTGTCTTTGCCTGGTGATATCACGAAGCAAATCGACATTTTCAATGAAGTGCCAGCTGAACAAGCAATTTTAGGTGATATGTTGGTTTGGGGTGGTAAAATGATGCCAACCAGTGTGGGCATCTATATTGGTGGTGGTCGTTATATTACGGCTGACTTGATGACGGGGAAAGTTGTGCAACGCACGATTGATTACAACTGGCAGCCTGATATGGTGTTGTCAGTGCGTTAATGGGGGAGACACAATGGAATTTACGAAGGAACCGGGTCGACTATTTCATGGGACTGATGGGGAGTTAGATGCTGAAATCTTGTTCCCTGAAATTAATGATGGCCAAACGTGGTCAATTGATCACACGTATGTGAATCCAAGTTTGCGTGGTCAGGGTATTGCTGGTCAGATGTTGGCGGAGGTCGTTTCGATGGCTGAAGAAGCTGGGGTGACGTTGCGACCGGTTTGTTCATATGCCCGCAAAGCATTCTTTATGAATCCTGAGTATCAGAAAATTCAGGCAAAAGGTTAAGACTTATTTGAAAGCACTCGGTTTTTGGCCGGTGTGCTTTTTAATTTGAGTCATTTTTCGATATACTTGAGATAGTTTTAATAAAATGGGGGGCAAACTATATGGAACGTGGATTTGCAGTAGTTAAAAAATATGCTGATGCTAATTTGAATTTGCCGCAGCGGGCAACGCGCCGTGCGGCTGGTTATGATTTTGAAGCGGCAGAAGATTTTGTATTACCATCAATTTGGAAGTTACCATTTGTCAAAATTCTGGTGCATTTGGCGACCAAGCAAGAATTGACGGCGAACGACTATGAGGAAGCAAATGCTGTTTTGAAGCCCCTCCTAGTGCCAACTGGCATTAAAGCCTATATGGGCGAAAACGAGTACTTAATGATTGCAAATCGCTCATCAAATCCATTGAAGCGTGGCATGATTTTGCCAAATGGTGTGGGTATCATTGATGCCGACTATGTTGATAATGATAAAAATGAAGGTGAAATTTTTATCCAAATGACTAACTGGGGATTGCGCGATGTTCACATTAAAAAGGGCGAGCGTATTGGTCAAGGTATCTTTATGCCATTCCTGGTAACAGATAATGATAAGTTGCAAGAGAAAAAAGAACGCACGGGAGGTTTTGGTAGCTCCGGTGTTAATTAAAGAGGTGTAGGCTATGGCTAAAACGAAAACACAATTTGTATGTTCGAATTGTGGTTATGTATCACAACGCTATATGGGACGATGCGCTAACTGTGGGGCTTGGGGCACGTTCGTTGAAGAGGTTGTCCAACCTGAAAAGGCAGACCGCAAATCACGTGTTAACTTGGCTGGTCAAATTGCCCGTGTTGAACGTTTGGGTGAGGTCAGCATCGAAGAAACGCCACGTGTTGATACATCAATCGATGAATTCAACCGTGTCTTGGGTGGTGGTGTCGTACCTGGTTCAATGGTGCTAATCGGTGGTGATCCTGGTATTGGAAAGTCAACGTTGCTCCTACAGGTTTCAAGTCAATTGGCAAACCATGGTGGCACGATTTTGTATGTCGCTGGTGAGGAAAGTGCGTCACAAATCAAGTTACGAGCTGAACGTTTGGGTGTGAAGGGGGATGCTGATTTCTTCCTTTATCCTGAAACGGACATGACGCAAATTCGTAAGGCTATCGATGAAACGAAGCCAGATTACGTTATCATTGACTCAATTCAAACGATGCAACAACCCGACGTGTCATCAGCGGTTGGATCGGTTGCCCAAATTCGTGAAACGACAGCTGAGTTGCTACAAATCGCCAAGACAAATGGCATTACCATCTTCATCGTCGGTCACGTGACCAAGGATGGGGCCATCGCTGGTCCGAAGATTTTGGAGCACATGGTTGATACAGTGTTGTACTTCGAAGGTGATAACCAACGTAGCTTCCGTTTGTTGCGTGCGGTTAAAAATCGTTTTGGTTCAACGAATGAGTTGGGTGTCTTTGAAATGAACGAAAGCGGCTTGGCTGAAGTAACTAATCCATCAGGTCTTTTCTTAGAAGAGCGCCTAGATGATGCCAGTGGTTCAGCAGTTGTGATTGCGATGGAAGGGTCACGCCCAATCTTGGTTGAAGTCCAAGCTTTGGTAACGCCAACGGTCTTTGGTAATGCACAACGCACCGCTTCAGGTATTGACCGTAATCGAATTTCATTGTTGATGGCAGTTTTGGAAAAGCGTGCGAACTTGTTGCTACAAAATCAAGATGCGTACGTTCGAGCTGCCGGAGGCGTAAAATTAGATGAGCCAGCCATTGACTTGGCGATTGCCATCGCGATTGCATCAAGCTACCGTGACAAGGGGACTCGTCCAACGGATGCTTTTGTTGGTGAAATTGGTTTGACTGGTGAGATTCGTCGTGTGCCCAATGTCGTTGACCGTATTTTGGAAGCTAAGAAATTAGGTTTCAAGCGCGTATTTGTACCAAAGCATGCAGTTGATACGATGAAAGAGATTTCTGGTATTCAAGTTATCGGTGTCGCAACGTTGACGGATGCGCTACGTTTGGCACTGGATTAGTGAGGAAACTTATGCGAAAACGAATTATACAAGCAGCATTCTTTGTTGCTGGTGGTGGCTTAGCGGTCACGTTAATGCCAATTGTTTGGCGGATTATGAATCAACATAATCAAATTTGGTTAAACAATGCCATCGTGAATTTTATTATTGGTGCCATTATTTTTTGGTTATTGAGTTTGGCACTATGGCGTCCGGTTGATCAAGGGATTCGTAAGATTGAAGCCTACTTGAATCAACAGTCGCCAGTTGTTTTGTTGATTGGTTCAGTGTCAACGTTGATTGGTTTGGCATTGGCTGTCTTGGTAACTGTCCCATTGCAACGCACAGGTAATTTCTTTTTAAGTGCAGTTATTCCAGTTTTTGTGATGTTGCTATTTGGTTATCTTGGTTTCCGTTTGGGCACAACGCGTATTGATGAATGGCGTACGTTGGTGCCAAACTTCAACAACATGACGAAGCGCGTTCGTCCGCGTCGTTCAGCAAATCAAAGTGATGTGTTGTCTGACGAAGAAACGAACTATCACCACTACAAGATTTTGGATACGAACATTTTGATTGATGGTCGTATTGCTGATTTGGTGCAAACGGGCTTCATCGAAGGAACGCTGTTGGTACCGAACTTTGTCTTGTATGAGTTGCAATACATTGCCGATGCAGGTGAATCAATCAAGCGTGTCCGTGGTCGACGTGGATTGGATATTTTGAACGAACTACGTGAAACGGACGCGATTCCACTCGAAATGTGGGAAGGCGATTACGAAGACATCAAGGAAGTTGATGAAAAGCTAATCCGCCTTGCAAAGGATGTGAATGGTATCTTGGTGACCAACGATTACAACCTGAACAAGGTCACAAAGTTCCAAAACGTCGAAGTCTTGAACATCAACGAGTTGGCTGGTGCCTTGCGTCCACGTGTGGCTGTTGGTGACCGTTTGACGGTGACGTTGGTTAAGAATGGAACTGAGCGCCAACAAGCGGTTGGTTACCTAGATGACGGCACGATGGTGGTTGCTGAAGAAGGTCGCGACCACCTGCAAGAAACCGTTGCTGTGGAAGTGACGTCAGCTTTGCAGACCGATGCCGGACGTATGATCTTCGGTATTGTGGTGGATTAAGTAATTAACATTGAAACCCATGAAAAACCGCGGTATATTAGTAAGCGGTATTATAAACAGAAAAGAAGGAATAGACAGAATGGCTGAGACTACTGAGAAGAAGATTCGTGTTCGATATGCTCCATCTCCAACTGGGCACCTACACATCGGAAACGCACGTACGGCATTGTTTAACTGGTTGTACGCACGTCACCACAAGGGTGAATTTGTTATCCGTATTGAGGACACTGACCAAGCACGTAACATTGCGGACGGTGAGAAGTCACAGTTGGATAATTTGGCATGGTTGGGATTGGACTGGGACGAATCTCCAGCTAACCCAGGAAAGTATGGTCCATACCGTCAATCAGAACGTTTGGACATCTACAAGCCATTGATTCAAGAGTTGTTGGATCGTGGTTTGGCATACAAGTCATACAAGACATCTGAAGAATTGGAAGCAGAGCGTGAGGCACAAATCGCTGCTAAGCAAGCCCCACACTACGTTTACGAATACGAAGGCATGAACGACGAACAAATCGCCGCTGCACAAGCCGAGGCAGAAGCTAAGGGCTTGCCAGCTGTTGTTCGTTTCCGTGTACCTGAAGACAAGCCATACGCATGGGATGACATCGTTAAGGGGCACGTTGAGATTAACTCAAACACTATCGGTGGTGACTGGGTTATCCAAAAGGCTGACGGTATGCCAACGTACAACTTTGCCGTTGTTGTTGACGACCACATGATGGAAATCTCACACGTTTTGCGTGGGGATGACCACGTGTCAAACACGCCAAAGCAATTGATGATTTACGAAGCCTTTGGTTGGGAAGCCCCAATCTTCGGTCACATGACGTTGATTATCAACGCTGAGACGGGTAAGAAGTTGTCAAAGCGTGACGAGTCAATTTTGCAATTTATCGAGCAATACCGTGAGTTGGGATACTTGCCAGAAGCAATGTTGAACTTCATCGTATTGTTGGGATGGTCTCCAGTTGGTGAGAAGGAAATCTTCAACAAGAACCAATTGGTTAAGATGTTTGACGAAACCCGTTTGTCAAAGTCACCAGCCAAGTTCGATAACAAGAAGCTTGAATGGATCAACAACCAATGGATTAAGACGGCTGACCAAAACATGGTCTTCGACAAGATGATGCAACAACTTGTTAAGGCTGACTTGGTTAACCCAGCTGAATTGACGGCTGAAAAGATGCAATGGTTGCGTTCAGTGATGAACGTTTACATGGACGGTGTATCATACACGTCACAAATTGTACCTTTGGTAAAGCCAGTATTCTTCGAGATGCCTGCTGCTGATGAGATTACTGATTCAGCTAAGGAATGGATGGCTGCTGAAAACGTACCAGCTATGTTGAACTTGTTCATCGAGAAGTTGGAAGCAATGCCATTGTTTACGGCTGCTGCAATCTTGAATGCAATCCGCGAGATTCAAAACGAAATGGACGTCAAGGCACGTGCTTTGTGGAACCCATTGCGTATTGCAACGACGCGTGAGGAGCAAGGTCCAAACCTTGGTGAATTGCTAGAATTGCTAGGACGCGAGCAAACAATCGCAAACATCCGCGAGTTCTTGTAAAATTAAACAACAAATTAAGTCCAGTGCCTTTGTGGTGCTGGATTTTTTTGTTGTTGGTGTGTGTCGTCGCTATCGCGCCGAGCGTATAGACCCAAGTGGACCTTGACCCGTGGGTGTGGGTTCTTAGCGGGTTTCCCGCTTAGAGCCACGAGGAGGTAAAGGTGTACGCTGCAACGCAGTGGACTCCGCTCCCCACAGGTCATGGTCCACTTGGGTTAGCGAGCCAAAAGAAGGGGCAGGTCACTCCGACCGTAAGGGAGGACACATACCACTAGCTCCCACTTACCACATATTCAAAAATAATGCACACAATCAGCGTTGTGAGTGTGTTAAAATATTTGTTAGTACCATTAGCTGTAACAGCTAGTGAAGACAAGAGGGAATAGGTAAAAGATGGCTAATCCATTACGTAAAATTATTGAGAGTGATAAGGGGACAATGCGTCGCTTGAACCGCCTTGCGGATCAAGTTGAAGCACATGCCGATGAGATGGCAGCCCTTTCTGATGAAGAACTACAAGCAAAGACGCCTTACTTGCGTGACTTGTTGAAGCAAGGCAAGACGTTGGATGATATTTTGCCGGAAGCATTCGCGGTTGTCCGTGAAGGTGCACGTCGTGTCTTGGGATTGTACCCATTCCGTGTGCAAATCATGGGATCTGCCGTTTTGCACGGTGGAAACATCGCTGAAATGCGTACCGGTGAAGGTAAGACGTTGACGGCCACGATGGCGGTTTATTTGAACGCGTTGCCACAAGAAGGTGTTCACGTTGTCACGGTTAACGAGTACTTGTCTGCTCGTGACGGTGAGGAAATGGGTGAATTGTACAAGTGGCTTGGTTTGACGGTTGGTATCAACGGTTCAGAAATGTCACCAGATGAGAAGCGTGCTGCGTACAACGCAGATATTACGTACACGACTAACTCAGAAATCGGATTTGACTACTTGCGTGACAACATGGTTGCCCGTAAGGAAGACCGTGTACAACGTCCATTGAACTTCGCATTGGTCGACGAAACTGACTCAATCTTGATTGACGAAGCGCGTACGCCGTTGATTATTTCTGGTGCACCAGCACAAGAAAGCACACAATTGTACATCCGCGCTGATCGTTTCGTTAAGTCATTGACGAAGGAAGAAGACTTTACGGTCGACGAAGAATCAAAGACGGTTTTGTTGCAAGACGAAGGTATTAAGAAGGCTGAGCGTTACTTCAACCTTGAAAACTTGTACGATTCAGGCAACACAGCTTTGACTCACCACATTGATCAATCATTGCGTGCCAACTACACGATGTTCAACAACAAGGACTACGTTGTCCGTGATGGCGAAGTTGTGTTGGTTGATGCGTTCTCAGGACGTATTCAAGAAGGTCGTCGTTTCTCTGATGGATTGCACCAAGCCTTGGAAGCCAAGGAACAAGTTCAAATCCAAGAAGATAACCGTGCGATGGCTTCAATCACGTACCAAAACTTGTTCCGTCGTTACAAGAAGTTGTCAGGTATGACTGGAACGGCCAAGACTGAAGCGGAAGAGTTCCGTGAGATTTACAACATGGAAATTGTTGAAATCCCAACGAACCGTCCAATTCAACGTGTCGACGAACCAGATTTGTTGTACCCTAACTTGCGCTCAAAGTTCTTGGCCGTTGTTGAATTGGTTAAGGAATTGCACGCCAAGGGTCAACCAATCTTGATTGGTACGGTTGCCGTTGAGACATCAGAATTGTTGTCACAATTGTTGGACCGTGAAGGTATTCCGCACAACGTGTTGAACGCCAAGAACCACGCCAAGGAAGCTGAAATCGTTGCCAACGCTGGTCAACGTGGTGCCGTTACGATTGCCACTAACATGGCCGGTCGTGGAACTGACATCAAGCTTGGCCCTGGTGTTTCTGATTTGGGTGGCTTGGCCGTTATCGGAACTGAGCGTCACGAATCTCGTCGTATCGACAACCAGTTGCGTGGACGTGCTGGTCGTCAAGGTGACAAGGGATACTCACAATTCTTCTTGTCATTGGAAGACGATTTGATGATTCGTTTCGGTGGTGAGCGTATCAAGACGATGATGGAACGTATGAACTTGGCTGATGAAGATGCTGTGATCAAGAACCGCTTGATTACGCGTTCTGTTGAGTCAGCACAAAAGCGTGTCGAAGGTAACAACTACGATTCACGTAAGAACGTTTTGCAATACGATGATGTTATGTCGCAACAACGTAACACGTTCTATGCAAACCGTAACCAAGTTATCGATGAAGAAAAGTCATTGCGCAATGTTATTTTGCCAATGGTTGAGCGTACTATCGGACGTGTTGTTGATCGTCATGCTTTGGGTAAGACTGAAGAATGGGATTTGCAATCAATCGTTGACTTCGCCGGGGCTGTTTTGATTCCTGAGGATTCAATTACGGTCGCTGACCTTGAGGGTAAGAGCCAACAAGAAATCAAGGATTACTTGTATGGTCGTGCCAAGGAAGTCTACGAAGACAAGCGTTCTGCTTTGGTTGATGATGAGCAAATGCTACAATTCACACGCGTGGTTATCTTGCGTGTGGTTGACTCACAATGGACGGACCACATGGACGCCATGAACCAATTGCGTGATGCTATCCAATTGCGTGGTTACGGTCAATTGAACCCATTGATTGAGTATCAAAACGAAGGTTTCCGTATGTTTGAAGAAATGATTGCTGGTATTGAATATGATGCAACGCGTCTATTCATGAAGTCAGAAATCCGTCAAAACTTGCGTGCATAAATGTTATTGGAGGGGAAAGTTAGTTGCGACTGGCTTTCCTTTTTCGCATTAGAGAGTTGAGGTTATAGAGAAAATGGAGCTATCAGAAGCACGTCGCTCATTAGCTGAGATGTCAGAAGAGATTACGAAGTTTGGTGAGTCTCTGGACTTGGATGCTTTGAACGATGAAATCGCGGCTAACGAAGACGAAATGGTTCACCCAGATTTCTGGAATGACAATGTTGCGGCGCAGAAGGTGATTGATGCCAACAACATCTTGAAAGGTCGCCGTGATGACTACTTGAACTTGACAGCTGGCGTAGAGAACGTTGAGACGGCACTTGAACTATTGGCTGAATTGCCTGATGAAGACATGCAAGCTGAGATGGAAGCGGACTTGCAAAAGTTGTCAGACGACCTAGAGAGCTACCGTTTGGCACAATTGTTGAACGAGCCATATGACAAGAACAACGCCATCTTGGAAATTCACCCAGGGTCTGGTGGAACCGAGTCTGCCGACTGGGGTGCCAACTTGCAACGCATGTACACGCGTTGGGCTGAGCGCCACGGCTTTAAGGTCGAAATTATGGATTACCACCCTGGCGATGTCGCTGGTATTGACTCAGCCACATTGATGATTACGGGACACAATGCTTATGGTTACCTACGTTCAGAACGTGGGGTACACCGTTTTGTCCGTATTTCACCATTTGATTCAGCTGGTCGTCGTCACACGTCATTCGTATCAATTGATGTCATGCCTGAATTGGATGACTCAGTTGAAGTTGATATTAACCCAGCTGACGTTAAAATGGACGTTTACCGTGCCTCTGGTGCCGGTGGACAGCACATCAACAAGACGTCATCTGCTGTGCGTTTGACTCACATTCCAACAGGTATCGTTGTTGCCTCACAACAACAACGTTCACAATTCCAAAACAAGGATACGGCCTATGCTATGTTGCGTGCGAAGTTGTATCAATTGGAAATGGATAAGAAGGAAAAGGAACGTGCATCGATTGCTGGCGAGCAATTGGAAAACGGTTGGGGATCACAAATCCGCTCATACGTTTTCCAACCATACCGCATGGTTAAGGATCACCGTACGAACTTTGAATCAGGTAACCCACAAGGTGTCATGGATGGTGATTTGGATCCATTCATTAATTCATACCTACGTTGGAAGTTAGCTGAACAAAATCCAGACTAAAAACTAAAGGACTGCCAAACACGAGGTTTGGCAGTCCTTTTCTGTAGGTATGACGAAGTTTGGAATTTACTGAAATATTTGTGGCGAATTTACGAGTTGTTTAAAGTGGATTCATGAAGTCGGTGGCAAAGTGTCGTTCGTCGTGGTATTATTCGTACATTGTTTCGTATTTAATCGAGAATGTTCGGGGGAACGACTGGATTAAGTAAACTTAGTACTTTAAAATGACTTTTTTAACCATGGGGGGATAAAAATGGGTATCGTAAATGCATCAGAAATGATTGCGCAAGCACACGCACAAGGATATGCGGTAGCGCACTTCAACACGAATAATTTGGAATGGACACAAGCAATCTTGCGTGCGGCGGAAAGCCAAAAGGCACCGGTGATTATCGCAGCATCAATGGGCGCTATTAAGTACATGGGTGGCACGAAGATGGTAGCCGACATGGTGCGTGATTTAGTTGAGAGTATGGCGATTACGGTGCCGGTAGCGATTCACTTGGATCACGGTAATCTAGAGATGGCGTACCAAGCGATGAATGATGGTTTCACATCAGTTATGTTTGACGGGTCTGATTTACCATTTGAAGAAAACCTGCGCGAAACCAAGGCTTTGGTGGCTAAGGCCTCTGAATTGGGCGTTAGTGTCGAGGCTGAAGTTGAGTCAATTGGTGGTGTCGAAGATGGCATTGTTGGACTAGGTGAAATTGCTGATAAGCAACAAGTTGTTGAAATGGCTAACACGGGTATCGACATGCTAGCAGCTGGCATCGGCAACATTCACGGGGCTTACCCAGAAGATTTTGCTGGTCTAGATTTGGGGGCGCTAACTGAGTTTGAAGCAGCGACGCGTCATGAGATGCCATTTGTCTTGCACGGGGCTTCTGGTTTGCCTGAGGACGAAATCCAAACGGCGATCACGCTTGGCGTGGCTAAGATTAACATTAATTCGCAATTGCAATGGGCATTCCACAACGCATTGCGTGAGTTCATTGTGACAGATCGCGATTTGGAAGGCACTAACTACGATCCACGTAAGTTGCTTCGTTCAGGTGTCGACGCTGCGCAACAAGCTGCTGAAGAGATGATTCAAATGCTTGGGTCAGCGAATAAGGCACAAGTAACACTAACAAAGGCATAATGCCGATTGCTGTGAGGGAAAGATGAATAAGCCTAAATTGTTTTTGGACATGGACAATGTCCTTGTTGATACGTTACTTATTTTGAATGCGATTGATATGGCTGGTTAGACAGTCGCTAAGCCAGATCAGATTCCAGGCATTTTTCGAGATTTGCCACCGGTACCAGGGGCGATTGACGCGGTAAATAAGTTGAACGACTATTATGAGTTATATATTTTGTCGACAGCGCCTTGGCAAAATGTGAGCGCTTGGCAAGATAAGTTGATTTGGTTGCAACATCATTTCGGTGATGATGAGAAGAGTCCATTTTATAAGCGCGTGATACTTGCACATGATAAGAGCCTAGCACGCACACCTGGTGGCATTTTGGTTGATGATCGACCATACCACGGTGCCAGTGGTTGGGATGATGCAGAGATGGATAGTCAATGGATTCAATATGGTTATGAGCCCAAGATGACTTGGCAAACCGGTTTGGTTGAGCTATTGATTGAGGCGGCAGAAGTGTTTAAGAACGGCGACAGTATTCGAAATGCTGTTGATACGGTCATGAATGAACATCAGATTGCTGTGCACGGCGATACGGAGAAGTTCGTTAAAGCTGCATGGGAATAACAGACAGAGAAAAAGGCTTGGGTTAGTGGGAACCCAAGCCTTTTTGGCTATTAAAGCCACATGAAGAGAAAAAATTAGTATTTAAAGAAATACGCTTGTAAGAGATAACTTACAAGAATGAGTATAGCAAAGATGGTTAGACCGGCTGTGCCAGAGTTAGCGATTTTTAAACCACAATTTGGTACGGAAAAGGCCCTGATTTATAAATCAGGACCTTCGTACAAAAGAAATGATGGTTAGTGGCAATAACCATATTTGGGAAAGAAAGTTGTCGCACAAAGCGACGACATACTGCATTCCTACAAACCTACCTCTAAACTATATCATTCGTGATAAAAGTGAGTGTGCCAATTATTAAGCAAATCATCTAACAATTTAGAACGGTTATTGTTGGGCGTTCAGTGCTTTAATAGCAGCTTCAAATAAGTCCCAGTCACGTCGAGTCGGCGGATTACTCCATTCAATATGGACCGCATTTTTAGCATCGTGAGGTGTGATATTAGAAAGCAAAATGTCAGCCTTGTCAGTGAATTCATTGGTAACAATGATATTATGGTTCGAAGTTGCGACTATCCGAGCTTTAAGGCTTTCGGTGTAAGCATAACCATAAGAAAAATCCAGTGCGACCACTAGTGGCTTTTCAATAATCGTTCTTGGAATTGTAATGACCAATAGGTACAGCAAATCATTGTAGAAATTCTCTTGATTGGTTTCGAAATCGGTTAGCTTGTCTGGAAATTGCGTCAGGAACTTCGCGAAGAATTCCTTCGAAACGTCTAAATACTCAGCAAAATTTTCCATCAGGTATGCACTACGTTGGTGTGTGGTGACCTCGGAAAGGGGCTGCGTATAGCCAAGCAAACGCAACAGGTAGGTATCTAGTGGCGTTGTTTCTTTCTTGAAGAACATGGGAGCAATTGACCAATATGACAATGAAAAATGAGTTGCAAATGTTTTACCCAGCAGTTCTTTAATGGGGGCAATGTGATTTTGCAACGCCACGTTTTTGTGCAAAGAAATTGGCAGAATGTTCATCGCTAAAAGAAAGTTTAGGTATGAGACTGCCTCCCAAGCTAGTTCTTCTTCGGAAAGGTGAATACCTTCCCCTTGAAGCGTTTTGTCTAAAATTTCAATAGCGATCGCCACGTTTTCTGAATCGACTAGTAATGTTTCTGGCGAGAAGAACATTCGGGATCCAACGTTGTCTTGATTAACCAGATGTCCGTTAGCGATTCGGCGATAGCCAATATACGTGTAGTAAATTAAATTGAGCTGGTTTGTTGGTGATAACTGGAAATCCAAACGCTCAGCTAATTCTTTAATCATATTGGTTGATGTCTTTAATGATGTATTTGAAAACGGGTACTCAAAGTCGCAAAAGATGACGGAGTAGTAGTGATAATAGAACTCACGTACTGAGATTTCGTCACCAGTCAAAACTAGACGCTCTGATAGAGCCAGATGATGTTTCCGAAAGTAGGCCATCAGACGTTTGCGGCGCCGAAAGAAGTTCGTACGTGACATCAAACTTTTGTTCGAGAAGTCTTCGACGTTGGTGAAATCTTCTTCGAAACTGCTTTCTAGAATTTGAACAGTATCTGACCGTCTAGAATAAAGATAGCGTATTGAAGTGACGGGTGAACTATTTGTTACACGCACATACGTGATTGTATTGCGATCAAACGTTAATGTAAAAAGCCAAGATAATTCATCCATTGATTCATGGGCTAACGTTTGAACAGCCTTTTTAATGACAAATTCCGATGCACCTAGCAATCGTGACAATTCTGAAACGGTGGTGATGACCGGTGCTGGCATATTCTCTAACGTGACAATTATGCGTAACTGAATCTGCTCATATTCATCTAACAGGTCAAAAATAGCCATGGCTAGCTCCTTGTGTTATGCGTAAATTCATTCTAAACGTCTGCATTCTTTAATATCTATCATTTAACCAAGAATTTGTCGGCAAGGAGTACCAAGCTGTCTGTTTATTCCAACATGTAATGGTACGTTGCCGAAAAGATAGTAAGGATAAAGTGCACAAATTGACCTTCCGACGTTCGAAATCAAAATTTGCGGTACTTAACAATGTGTTATTGTTCACATTGTTAATAAAACCGGAAGTGCCTAAAACTAGGCTTTTTCATTTAGTGTGTTCCAAATGCGAAACACTAAGTGTGAATAAATTGTGAATAATATGTTGCTAAACTTATGTAAGTAGATTAAGATAATATATGTTAATTGATTCACATATTTTAAATAAGGTTATTTATTTTTTAGGAGATATTATTATGATTTCATGGCTACGTAACAGCAAGGTTGCAATGTGGGTATTGACGATTGCCCGTGTTTACTTGGGATTCCAATGGGTAATGGATGGTTTTGAGAAGGTTACCACTAAGGGTGGCTTCGATGCTTCAGGCATGATTAACATGGCAATTGCTAAGCCAGTTATGACACCAGCACAAACGAAGGCCTTCCCATGGTACGACTGGTTCTTGAACCTAGCAACGAACCACGGTCACGCTACTGGTTTCTTCTCATTCGCCGTTGCATGGGGTGAGTTGTTTGTTGGTTTGGGATTGATCTTTGGTACGTTGACTTTGGCAGCTGCCTTCTTCGGAATGATCATGAACTTCTCATACTTGGGTGCCGGTGTTGTGTCAGTTAACCCAACGTTCATCTTCATCGAGATGTTCATCTTGATCGGTGGCTTCAACTCAGCACGTATCGGTTTGGACCACTGGGTAACGCCATTCTTGCGTTCAAAGTTGCCATTCTTGAACAACGATATTGAAGTTCGCTAAGATTAATATTAAAGATTAAAAGGATTCGGAAAATCACTTTCCGAATCCTTTTTTTATGAACCTAGGGGCTAATTTGGCCGTGAATTTTAAGTTTTGGCCACCTGAGACAGCGTACAACCTTTTGGGTACTGGTTTGTGGTATAAACAGAGTAAACGCGTTGTACATGGGGTGACTAAAATGGACAGAAATAAGCTAGCAAAAAAGATACGTAAACAGATGAACCGTAACCCAGGTTTATCGAGTGGGGAAAAGTTTTTTATCGACAATTTAGCGTTAGCGAAAAAGACGGATAACCTGATAAAAAAGTATCATTATGCGATACCGGCGGCCGATCAAAATGCAGTTAAAAAGACGCTTGCACCACCGTTGGCGGAAGCCCTACAAGCTTCTGAAGATGATGTGAACGAGCTATTGGCCGATATTACCGTACGACTGACACTGACCGCGAAACCGGATTTGGTTTACGTTCGGGAGAATTCAAAGAACGTTGTTTCGTCACGGCGAGTCTATGGCATTGCGTATCAAGTTCGCGATGAAGGGGATGGGCTCGCGCTATTTCGGGATGTGCTTACGGAAGCCAGGATGCCGCGAACTAGAATGACGGCGACACCTCAAGTTAAGTCAGTCGAGCCACAAACACCAAGTGAGGATGTCACGGCGTTGAAGAGTCAAATCGATCGATTGGAAAAGGCAAATAAAACGTTAAAAGCCAAAAACGTTGCGGCTAGCGAACGGGTCCAAGAGCTTGAGCGTGAATTAAAGCAAGCGAATACGGCCACGACGCAAGAAACAGCGGCGTTATCAGATCAGCTTGAAACAGCGCAAGCGACACAACAGGCGACGCAACAAATTTCCCATCAACGTCAATTGGATTTGGAACATCAAGCAACTAGGATGGAAGAACTGAAAAATCAGGTCACGGAATACGAGAATTTGCATCGCAATGAAAGTGGTCGTATTGCTGAACTTGAGGAAGCGTTGCATGAGGCAAATGAATCGTTGGAACAACTCCAAGTTATGCAGCATAATACGGCACAGTCAATTCATACGAATACGGATTACAAGGATACTGTGATTCGAACGTTGGCGGTGCGCATTAGTGATGGAGCAACAGCAACAAGCGCCGGTTCAAGAAACACCAGTAACCGCACCGCAACCGGTTCGTATTATTACGAAACAAGCTGAGCCAGTTGTGATGACAAAAACTGTGCCGGTCACAGATTCAGAGGCGTTATCACAATTGATTGCGCACTTAACCCGTGATAATTTGGCTGCCTATCGCAAATTGCCGTTGCTTGTTCAAACCTACAATGAGTTAACAAATGATGATGTTGCTCTGTGGATACCGGTGCAAGGCCGATTCTATGTTGAAGATGAAGAGCGCTACTTTGTTGATAATCAGGGGCATCTGGTCGGCATGGATCAAATTGACCTGAATGGCCTTGATGAAGCGAGTCTGAATGCGGAAGAGACATACTCGGCGCGTGTTCGATCGGATACTCATGCAGTACAGTTACTGCGTAGTCTGGGTAGACTGCCAGAAACAAAAGCCACCGAGGACGAAAAGACTGCGACAGATAGTGAACTGGAGCGACAACTATTTGGTAAACGTGTGTTGATTGTGTCGTGGTTTGGGGCGAGCGCTAAAAACGCTGCGAACAAAATCAACGAGGTTGGTGGTCAAGCCACGTGGTTAGACGGCTCAAAGTACACGGAAAGCAAAGTGATTGATGAAATCCGAGCAAACCGATATGATGTTGGCGTTGTCCTAATCAACGGGTCGCATCACCATACGGTTAAGGCCGCGTGGGAAGCCCAACGCGCGGGTCAGAATATTCAAGTAACGCCAAACGCGGGGATGACGAAAATTATTCGTATCGCGATGGATGCGTTGTAAGACAAAAAAGCAGTCTGCCAATACTGTGGCAGACTGCTTTTTGATTATTTGCGAACTAATTCTGTGTAGGCGTCTTCGTCAACAACGACGTCGATTTCACCGATGTATTCACGTGGATCATCCTTGACGAACGTGCGCTTGAAGACGAACAAACCATCTTGGTCAGAAGCTTCTTCAATACCACCCATATCATACAATGACACGCCTGAATCCATGGCCCATTGAATCATGGCCGTTTGGACGGCATATGGGGCGTAGTAGATGTTACCGTCAAATGAACCGGCGTACATGTACCAAATCTTGTCACCGTACTTAAAGCCCATACCAGTTGAAAGCAATTCGCCTTCACGTTCAGCAATATAGATACGCATGATATCATCATCCGCAAATGCTTCACGCATACGCTCGAAGTATTCCTTAGGACGGTGTGAGATGCCGTGACGTTGTGCCATGCCGGCATATGTCTCAAAGAAGGCATCGACGGCTGCTTCGTCGTTAGCCCAACGAACGGTTACACCGTCACGGACGGGACGCTTCAACTTTGACTTTGTCTTTGAAGGGTACAAGTCCAGCGTTTCCTTGGCATCTGGCTTAGCAGTCAAATCGATGACCATGTTCAAACGGGGTTGAATGGTAGCGTGCATCCCCTGGTCAGCCACGTTGCGGTTACGCGTTTCGTAGCCACGGGCACGCAAAGCATCGTTCAATTCATCTGAGTAAGGGACTTCAGGATCCATACGAATGACGTACACATCGTCGTCGGCCACAGCAAGCTTGGCCTCAGCAACTAACTTATCCAACAAATCAAGGTCCGTAACGTCCATCACAGGCCCCTTTGAGGCGTAAGCAAACTTCTTACCGGTTGGCGTTTGCGTCAACAGAAGCGAAATAGCGGCAATAATGTTGCCATCAGCGTCTTCAACATACGCGTGGCGAGGCTCCCAATTATTCTTAACGTGTGCCCAGCCCAAGTCTTGTGTCACTTGGCCGAACTTTGAGTTGCGGACAAACGTCGTAAAACGTTCAACGGCAGCTGCATCATTCATATCCAAAACTGGCATTGTTTTTCCTTCTTTCTAACTGAAAAACAGTCTCATTCAATCTGAGTAAATTATAACATAGGCAAGTTTACCAGTTTCAGAGTATAATAACTCTTATGGAAACTATTACATCAGTACAAAATGGCCGTATTAAGTCATGGCAAAAGTTGCAAACGAAGAAGGGTCGCCAAGCAAGTAAGACTTACTTGCTTGATGGCTGGCATTTGGTCCAAGAGGCCATTCAACACGATGGTAAGTTGCACGCAATTATGGCAACACCAGAACAATTGGCAGAACACCAAGATGACTTGCCACTTGGGGTACCGGTATTCGAAATTACGGCCGATATTGCTAAGAAGCTATCAGACTTGGTAACGCCACAAGGTATCTTTGCGGAAGTCTCATTGCCAACGGCAACTCGTGAACCACAATTTATTCACGATGGCGCTTGGTTGTTCTTGGATGCGATTCAAGACCCAGGTAACGTTGGAACGATGATTCGTACGGCGGATGCAGCTGGCTTTGCCGGCGTTGTGTTTGGGGATGGATCAGTTGATCCATATTCACCAAAGGCATTGCGCGCTATGCAAGGATCACAATTCCACATGACATTGACGACTGGAAACTTGCAAGAGTGGACAGCTGCGTTTACGCAAAATGACATGAACGTTTATGGCACCCAATTGGATCCAGAAGCCGCTGACTTGTTTACGATTCCAGCGCAAACCCAATTTGCGTTGATTATGGGTAACGAGGGTCAAGGCATGAATCCTGAATTGGCTAAGATGACAACTAAGAATCTTTACATTCCAATTTCTGGCCAAGCTGAATCACTAAACGTTGGTGTGGCAGCCGGTATTGCAATGTTTGCGTTGAAGGCACGCTAAAGCCTAGTTTGATAAGGTACTGTTAATCATGCAAAGAGGGGGCTTTTATATGCAAGATTGGCAACGCGACACCGCGTATTATAATATCGTGAAAGACTTGTTAGCCCATCCCCAAGTGCAAGAGTTGGCGAATTATACCCAACACCACCACTCGGATCGGTTAACGCATTCAATTGCGGTTTCATATGTGAGCTACAAGTGGGCATTACGTCTTGGCTTGAATGCAACTGCGGTCGCACGAGCTGGTATTTTGCACGATCTCTTCTTTTATGATTGGCGTACCACGAAGTTTGAGCTAGGAACGCATGCGTTTATTCATCCCCGCGTTTCACTACGAAATGCTGAGAAGATTACGCAGTTATCACCGATGGAAAAGGATATTATCCTGAAGCACATGTGGGGTGCGACAGCTGCGCTACCACATTATCGCGAAAGTTTTTTGCTGGATTTAGTTGATGATTATATGGCGGTTGCTGAGTTTTTCTCGCCAGCATCAGCTCGAGTCAAAAGACTATTCCACGCACACTAAAAAACGACTGTTCTGCATTTTTGCGGAACAGTCGTTTTTGTTAAGCACAACAAATGTCAGTGCAGCCTTTACGTTCACACTGAATCGTGCGAACGGCTTGCTTAAACAATTCGATGTCACTGTAAGTTGGCGGATTGCTCCACTCTAAGTGAATCGCACGAATTGGGGTTTTGGGTACAACATTTGAAATGATAATATCAGTTGTTTCAGTTGGCTTCTCGGTGATGATGACATTCAAATCGAAAAAGGTTGCGATTTGACGCTTCAACATTTCGGTATAGCCAAACCCATAATTAATATCCAGCGCCACACTGATGGGTTGATCGACAACGTGACGTGGCACGGTTGCAATTAACAGATATAAAATATCGTTGCAAAAATCAACGTTATTCAGTGTGATATCAGCGTGCTTGTTTGGGTACGTATGAGCAATCCAGTCCATGAATGATTGCGCGACGGCTTCGTAGTCCGCAAAATTACTATCTAGGTAATCGTTATGGAACGTCGTCGTGACCTCGGATTCGGGGTGATTGTAACAAACCAAGTGATACAAATAGATGTCAATCGGCGTCACGTCCTGCTTAAAGAAGAATGGTTGCAGCGACCAGTAAGATTGATTAACTGCGACCGCAAAAGTCTTAACCAGTTGCTCTTTTAATGGCGCTGTGACGCGCAGAAAGTTGGGCACTTTGCTAACTGGAATAGGCAACATGCGCAAACTAATCATAAAGTTCAGATAGCCGTTTGCTTCCAGTGTTAATTCGTGCTGTGATAAGTGGATATTTTTACGTTGTAGCGATTCATCGAAAATTGCGATGGTACTAGCTAACATATCGTCATCAACTAGCTCAGTTGCATCGACAAAAAATGGCCGTGCAATTGGCATGTGATCCGTTAACAGATGCCCCTGCATGATGCGATTGTATTTCACGTAGGTGTAGTACAACAGGCTTAGTTTTTGTGAATCAGATAAGGTGATATGTAGAGCCTTTGAAATTGCATCAATAATTCGTTCTGATGATGCTTTCAATTTATCAGAAAATGGGTAGCTAAAATCATCAAACAGCACTGAATAATGATGGTAATAGAGCTCTCGAATCGTAATTTCGTCCCCAGTTAAGATTAATGATTCTGACAAGTCTAAATGACGGTCTGCGAAGTATTCACGGAGAATCTTCCGTTTGCGGAAAAACGTCGTGCGCGAGATAGATTCATCCGCTACATAGTCTTCGACAGTTGAAAAACATTCGTGGAATGAGTGCTCAACTAATGCAATGTAGTCGGAACGTCTCGAATAGGCGTAACGAAGGGCAGTAATTGGCGAGGCATTTGAGACGCGTTGGTAATGAACGATACCATTTGCAAATGTCAAACTGAAGTATTTAGATAATTCAGTTAACGCCTCCGCTTCCAAGGTCTGTAACACGCCCCTTAGCGTAAACTCGCTCATGTCTAGTTTGAGCGCTAAACTATGTAAACTAATTTTTGTTGATTGGCCCATGCTATCCAAAGATACAATGACTTCAAGTTGTGTCTTCTCATGAGCCTGCAATAGATTTAAAACAGGCATTGTTGTCTACCAATATACTTTCTCTCTTTGTGAACTTATAGTAAGTTACATAAAAGATTATCGGTTGGCTTTGAAGATTTTTTGAAGAAAACGCGGTCGTTTTGTTTTTGTACGTAAAAATCGGACACTAGGTTGCGGACCAAATTGTACTGCTTTTCATGTAATCAATGCGACGCAGCCGTTTTTTGAAGATGATAGGATAGACCCATGCTATGACAGATTGAACAATCTTTTGGGGGATAGTGCAATGGGACAAAGTGCTAAGCAGATGCTGATTCAGTATATCCAAGACTGCGAATTTTCAATTGAATCTGCGTTAAAAATCATCGCGTATATGTCGCGAATTAAGACATATGAGGATGTGCCAAACGTCAACCCGGAACTGCTCGCTGAGTTGAGGGAAGACAATATTATCTTATAGATAAGACCAACAGCTGCTATGATAAAAACGCCAATTAGCCGGTTTCAGCAACCGATTAATTGGCGTTTTAAATTTGACATTATTTTACACGACGGCCGTGTACCAAGTGATAGACGACCAAGCCGATTACCGTAATCGCAACCATCACCATAAAGAGATGACGGTAGCCAAGGTAAGGCTCGAATAGTCCAATAATTGACGGACCAAAACCAAGTGACGCTTCGTAAGCAATAAAATAAGTTGCCGTGGCTTGCGTCAAACGGTCAGCTGGAATCATTTGTGAAGTAGTCGATTGCACGGCAGATTGGAAATTACCGAAACCGACACCGATAAAGATGGCAGCTAACAACATCATCCAACCGTTAACCATTGTGGCTAGAAGTAGCAGCCCGATTGCTAGAATAACTAATGATGGGTAAATGACATAGTTTTCATTCTTACGATCCATCAAGCGCCCGACGAGCGGACGAGAAAGCAAGATAACGAACGCGTACACCAAGAAGAAGTATGACGCGAACGTCACCAAGTGCAATTGACTAGCAAAGAAATCCAGATCAGCTTGCAAGGCAGCGTAGCCAATCGTTACAAAACCGAGGGTTAATGAGATTGGTAGCACGCGTGGTTCCATCAAAGTACGGATATCGAAACGTTGGTTGGCTTGCTTAGCGACCGGCTTCGTTTCAATGTAAACCTTGTCTGACTTAACAAATAGGGAAGCAATTAAAGCAATAAGTCCAGTCAAGAACTCAAGCCAGAATAGCGTACTATATGAAGCGTGTTGCGTAATCAACAAAGCCAAGAAAGGCCCGAATGCTGTACCGAGGATGGTTGCCAAAGAGAAGTAGGCAATTCCCTCGGCGCGTCGCTCAGTTGGAATGACGTTGATTACAGCGGTATTCGTTACAGTACCTGTAATGCCGACTGACAATCCTTGAATGAAACGCACAACAAGCAAATAAATCAAACCGCCTTGGAGTTGATAGGCTAGCAGCACAGGTACCAAAATTGCCATACTAATGATGGTTAATTGGCGTGCGCTGAACTTGGTGGTTAAAATACCAGCTGAAAAACGCGCAATCATTGTACCGATAATCGTCATACCAGTCACCAGACCAGCCATGGCATTGCTAACGTGGTAGGTTGCCACGGTGTATGGTCCAATGATGACAAAGAGACTATAGAACGTAACCATGCTCAAAATTTGAATAACGAAGAGCTGAATAAACGTTGCATTAAAGATACGGGAATTTGATTTCTGAGACGTAATAAACACCTAACTTTCTAATAAAAACTATTTTTTAGTATACACCTCGAAAAAATAGTCTTCATAGTTAATCGTTTTAGATGGACAATTTTTGTATTGAAAAACGGCAATTCAGCCACCGTTTAAAACGTTTAACCCTGTTCAAATCAAGGCTCGTGCATATTTTGTCTTTATTTCGTGCAGAGTTTATTCTTAAAAAAATCACAATTCTGGTTTTATAATGTAAGTATCAAAAGTGAGAAAAAAACGTTAGCTCGCAACACAGATTGTCCTTTTTCCGAGTATGGAAGCGTGACTTAATTTGTGAAGAGCGTTACAATTAAATCACTTATAAAATGTAAATAAAATTCCGATTAGAACTAGAGTATTAGGAGACAGTAATTATGGCAGTAGCATCACATGAAGTAGTAGCAAACACATTGTGCGACAAGTTTATCGCAACGTTTGATATCTTGGGACGTAAGTGGAACGGATTGATCATCGAAGTATTGTTGAACAACGGCCCACGTCGTTTCAAGGATTTGGCACAAGCTGTGACGAAGTGCTCAGACCGTGTTTTGGTTGAGCGTTTGAAGGAATTGGAAGCAGCTGGTATCGTTGAGCGTCGTACATACGAAGACTCATCATTGATTGAATACGCTTTGACTGAGCGCGGTGAGTCAATGCGTCCTATGATGGCTGCCATTCACGAATGGTCAGACAACTGGAACGCCTAATTAAGCATTAATTGTTAAGCCAGTGAACAAGGGGAACGCGTTCGCTGGTTTTTTGCATACCGGTTGCGAATGACTGATAATGTTGTACAATAATATAAGAAACTTTGAATGACCTAGTAAGTTGGTATGTCGTTTTAGAGAGTGGGCACTGGTGAAAATCCCATCGACGTTAAAACTGAATTTCAGTCAGGAGTTCATTGGTTGCAAGGCCTTTGCGGTTCATCCCCGTTAACGGATGTCCGAGGGTCGTCTTAAGTGACGACTAAAGTAGGGTGGTACCACGTTAATGAGCGTCCCTGTGACAAGTTATTTGTCGCAGGGACTTTTTATTTTGATTTTATTTTCTAAGGAGACAAACCATGAGTTTACAAGACGAGCTCACGCAATTGCGCGATCAAGCATTGGGCGCGATTGAAGCAACGACTGACTTGAAGGCTTTGAACCAAGTGCGTGTTAACTGGCTTGGTAAAAAGGGACCGTTGACTGAAGTGTTGCGCGGTATGAAGGATTTGACGCCAGAAGAGCGCCCAGTTGTAGGTGCTTTAGCTAATGAGGTGCGCGATGCCTTGACTGAGGCGATTGCGACGCGTCAAACGTCATTGGAAGAGGCAGCTTTGAATGCCCAATTGGCAGCTGAAACGTTGGACGTCACGTTGCCAGGTCGTGCGACTGTACAAGGTCAACCACACGTGTTGCAACAAATCATTGAGTCATTGGAAGACCAATTCCTTGGCATGGGTTACCAAGTCATTGAAGGTCCTGAAGTTGAGCAAGATAAGTACAACTTTGAGATGATGAACTTGCCAAAGGATCACCCAGCCCGTGATATGCAAGATACGTTCTACATCACACCTGAAATCTTGATGCGTACGCAAACGTCTCCTGTGCAAGCTCGTACATTGGAGTCACACGACTTTAATGCCGGGCCTTTGAAGATGGTTTCACCAGGTCGTGTTTACCGTCGTGACACGGATGATGCGACGCACTCACACCAATTCCACCAAATGGAAGGATTGGTTATCGATAAGCACATCACGATGGGTGACTTGAAGGGAACGCTTTTGGCGGTTGCCCGTAAGTTGTTTGGTGAGGACCACGAAATTCGTTTGCGTCCTTCATACTTCCCATTCACGGAGCCTTCAGTTGAAGTTGACGTGTCATGGAACGCTGTGACACCAGACATGGCCCCTGAAGACATCGAGTGGATTGAAGTGCTTGGTGCTGGTATGGTGCACCCTAACGTTTTGCGTATGGCCGGTGTTGACCCAGAAGTTTACGGCGGATTCGCCTTTGGCTTGGGACCTGACCGTTTCGCAATGTTGAAGTACGGTGTCGAAGATATCCGTAACTTCTACTTGAACGATGTGCGTTTCTTGACGCAATTTGACCAGAAAGGATAAGCAAACAAAATGAAGGTTTCTGTAAATTGGTTGCGTGATTATTTGCCAATCGAGTTGCCAGCTAACGAGTTGGCCGAGAAGATTTCACGTACGACTGTTGAAATTGAAGGACAATACCAACCACAAGCAAACATGAAGAACATCGTGATTGCTAAGGTGTTGTCAGTTGTGCCTCACCCAGATTCAGACCACATGGTGATTACCCAAGTGGATGCTGGTGAGGATGAGCCTATCCAAATCGTGACGGGTGCCCCAAACGTTGCTGAAGGTCAAACGGTTATTTTGGCTAAGCACAACTCAATCGTTGGCGGTGGCCAAAAGATTAAGAAGGGTAAGCTACGTGGTGAAGTCTCAAACGGTATGTTGACGGCTTTGCAAGAGCTTGGCTTTGACGACAAGGTTGCGCCTAAGGACTTTGAAGAAGGTATCTGGGTCTTTAACGATGTTGATGCCGCTGACTTGACGCCTGGTGAGGATGCCTTGCATGTTTTGGGGATGGATGATGACGTACTTGAAACGGGTATTACGCCTAACCGTGCTGACTTGTTCTCAATGAACGGAACAGCTTGGGAAGTTGCAGCTATCTTGTCAGAAGAGCCTACGTTGCCAACATTCGAATTGACTGAGACGTCAGAGAAGACGGCTGATTTGATTTCAGCTACAGCACCCGCTGACTTAGCACCTAAGTACGCCTTGCGTGTCGTTAAGAATGTTGAAGTGAAGGATTCACCATTGTGGTTGCAACGTCGTTTGTGGACGATGGGAATCCGTCCAATTTCTAACGTTGTCGACGTGACGAACTTAATGTTGTTGACGTACGGTCAACCATTGCACGCCTTTGATTTGGATACATTGCCAAGCAAGGACATTGCAGTTCGTACGGCTAAGCCTGCTGAAAAGATTAAGACATTGGACGGCGTTGAGCGTGAAGCATCAGAAGGTGATATCGTTATTGCCGCTGGTGATGAAGCCTTGATGTTCGCTGGTGTTATGAGTGGTGAGTCAACTGAAGTCACTGCTAAGACGACGAACATCGTTTTGGAAGGTGCCATCTTTGAGCCAAAGGCCATCCGCCACGCTGCTCGTGACCAAAACTTGCACTCAGAAGCATCAACGCGTTTCGAACGTGGTGTGAACGTTGAAGATACGTTTACGGCATTGGATCACGCGGCAGCTTTGATTGCTGAAATCGCCGGTGGTGATGTGACTGAAGGTCGTGTGGTTGCGCAAGACTTTGATTACGAAGCCCCAGTTGTTAAGGTGACGACTGCCCACGTTAACCACGTATTGGGAACGGAAATCACGGATGCTGAAATCTCAGCTATCTTTGATCGTTTGTTCTTTGACTATGAGTTGAACGACGGTGAATTCACGGTGACTGTACCAGCTCGTCGTTGGGACATCACGATTGAAGCTGATTTGGTTGAAGAAATTGCCCGTTTGTACGGTTACGATAACTTGCCAGCAACGTTGCCAACTGGTGAAACGACGCCAGGTAAGTTGACACCAAAGCAAGCTTTGATTCGTGCAACACGCCACGATTTGGAAGGCTTGGGCTTGAACCAAGCGATTTCATACGTGTTGACGACGCCTGAGAAGGCAAATAACTTCCAATTGCACGATGGGCAACCAATCCAATTGGACTACCCAATGTCACAAGATCGCCAACAAACGCGTGGTAGCTTGTTGACTGGCTTGCTTGATGATGTTGCTTACAACGTTGCTCGTAAGCAAGCTGATGTGGCTTTGTATGAGCAAGGACGTGTCTTCGTTTCTAACGGGGATGCCAACCAATTGCCAGCTGAAATCGAGCACGTTGCTGGTGTGATTACGGGTAACGTTTTGCCACGTACTTGGGCAGAAGGTGCACAAAAGGCTGACTTCTTCGCTTTGAAGGGTATTGTTGAGCGCCTATTGGCCAACTACGCTTTGGCTGATGATGTGCGCTTTGTGCCAACAACTGCGCGTGCTGAAATGCACCCAGGTCGTACGGCTGACATCTACGTTGGTGAGACGTTAATCGGATTTATCGGTCAAGTACACCCATTGACGGCCAAGGCCTACAAGGTTAACGAAACGTACGCCTTTGAGTTGAACTTGGATGCCATCTTCGACTTGCCAAAGGTGAAGGATGGTTACGAAGTGGTATCACGCTTCCCAGCCGTTGCGCGTGACTTGGCTATCTTGGTTGACCGCGATGTTCCAGCTGCTGATTTGCGCGGGGCAATCGTTGCCGCCGGTGGTGAGTTGTTGCACGACGTTGAACTATTTGACGTTTACACGGGTGAAAACGTGGCTGATGACAAGAAGTCATTGGCTTACGCGTTGACATTCGTTGACGTTGAAAAGACGTTGGTTGATGAAGATATCAACGCAGCCGTTGAAAACATTACAGCTGCATTGGCTGACCAATTTAACGCCGAAATTCGTTAAAAATTGTCAATCAAATATTTAAAAGCCATCCGTTACTGGTATACTAACTAATAACGGATGGCTTTTTTGCTGTCATTGCATTTTAAGGAGAACGATAATAATGGAAGATTTGAGCCGCATCAACGGTAAGAAGTCACGCAAAGGGCTTTGGATTTCGTTGGTTGTGATTGTGATTCTACTTATCGGTGCGGGTGTTGGTGGTTACCAATACTACACCATCCAAAAGGATAAGACGGATTATTCAGCATTAAATGTTAAGAGTAAGAAGGAAGTTCAAGTGCAAGTTAAGTCTGGTGCTACGGCATCAGAAATTGCATCTGAATTGAGCAAGGCGAAGGTTTTGCGTTCAGAACGTGCTTTCATGAATTATGTGACAGTGAACAATGTTTCGGATTTGAAGGCCGGTTACTACTTGTTTAGCCCAGCTGATAACGTGAAGACGATTGTGAAGTCATTGCGTCAAGGTGGCGCTGCTTACCCATTGAACGGCAAGGATACGATTACGGTTCGTGAAGGCGAGACGATTGAAAACATTGCCACTGAAGTTGGTGAGAAGACTAACTTCACGAAGGATGAGTTCTTGAAGGCCGTTAACGACCAAGACTTCTTCAACCGATTGAAGGAAGCTTACCCAGGCTTGCTTGATTCAGAAGTGGATAGCCAACAAGCTGGTGATATCCGTTACAAGTTGGAGGGATACTTGTACCCAGCAACTTACGACTGGAAGACAGCAAAGACAGTTAACGAGTTGATCAACCAAATGGTCTACCAAGACTACGTGCAAATGAAGGACAAGTTTGACGCCATTAAGAAGTCAGGCATGACCGTACACCAAGTTTTGACGTTGGCTTCATTGGTTGAGCGTGAGGGAATTGACGAAGCAAGCCGTAAGACAATTGCGGGTGTCTTTGAAAACCGTTTGGCAATTAACATGCCATTGCAATCAGATATTGCAACAAAGTACGCCTTGGACACAAACAAGACGAACTTGTCTAACTCAGATGTACAATCAGACAACCCATACAACTTGTATAAGTTCTCAGGTTACGGCCCTGGTCCATTCAACAACCCATCATCACAATCAGTTGATGCGGTTTTGAACCCATCTGACCGTGATAAGGGTTACTTGTACTTCGTTGCTAACTTGAAGACTGGTAAGGTTTACTACTCAAAGGATTATGACGAGCACTTGGGCAAGTCAGGTGATTTGGAAGCAACCAACCAATCAGTTGGAAGCGAAGCTGATGCAAAGAATTCATCAAATTCATCATCAAAGTAATGATTAAAAATTGAGGCATCTCAAGCGTTTTGCTTGGGATGCTTTTTTGTTGCCTTTTCATGTCTTAATTGTGGCAATTCTGAGTCGTGAAATGAGTTTTTTATGAGGGATATCTTTATACTTTACTTAGAGTAGGAAATATCGGACAAAAGATGAATTTGCGAGATTAAGAGAGTTGGGTGATCCCCAATTATTCCGAATAAAAACGCGGAAACACGGGAAAGAAAGGGCAACTAACATGGCTAAAGATAACGAACAAAATAGTGCAAAGACGCACTACAAAATGTATAAGGCCGGTAAGAAGTGGATGTTTGCCGGTTTGACAATGGTCTCAATGATTGCTGGTAGTGCCGCAGTTGCCACTGACACCGGTGATCTTAAGACGGGCGTTGCTGAGTTTGCAGACGATGCAAAGGATGCGATTGGTAATATGGTGCATCTCGGCTCAGCATCGGCTGATACAGCTGCGACAAGTGCTTATCAATTGGTCGCTGGTTCTGCAGCGACGGTTGCTGATCCACACATGAATCTAACTACGCCAGCCCAGATTGATAGTAACTTTACGGTTTACCAAAATGGTGCCGAAGTTGGACCAACTACTAGTGGTGCAACGACTTTGATTCCAGGACCGGGTACGAATGGAACGATTGCGATGAATAAGCAATTTGACATGACACACCCGATTTCGATGACTGGAACCGTTACGATTGGCGTTGCTACCCAAAGTAACGGGGCCGGTGGTAACACGACGGATTCAGGAGCTGTGCAAGCTGCCGGTAACGCACTTGGAATTACGTTCGCGGCTGCCGACCCAGCAAGTTTGGCCCAGCTGAATGGAACGGCTGCTGGTCTTGGTGTACAAGCAACCTGGATGGGTTGGTGGATGTGGGACGGTGATGGCAAAATCACTAGTGGTGATCAGCGTGATGGCTACGCGACAAAGTCAATGGCCGTCCAAACAACTGACGCCGCAGGTAATAACCTCACCACGACCTCAGTGACGCCAATGTCATTGAGCTACACTGGTGCCGGATACTATGCGACAACAGCGGGACAATCATTGGCTGGTAATGCGATTACATGGACGATGGCGTGGACACCAACTACAACGACATCAACATCAGCAACTGGTACGATGACGTACACAATGGTTGCGGCAGATGGTACGAAGTTGGGAACTGTGTCAACGACGCAGACTCTACCACGTAACCAAGCGTTGGGACTGAACGAAAAGACCGGTTGGGCATGGTCAACCACGAAGGCCGGTGTGCAAGCTGGTAGTTTCACGGCCGCCCAGCAAACTATGACGGTTAACTATACGGGTATGCCATCATCGATGGCTAGCACGGTATTGACCGGAAACGTTGGTGATTCATTTGGTGTGAACGATACGACAGCTGCGATTAATATGGCTGCACCAACAGTTTCCAGTTATGTGGCGAATGCACCAACCACCCGTTTGAATGCCACGTCCACAGCAATGACCGTTATTTACACGGCCGATGCTGCTGTATTGTCATCAGGCATTGGCACGAATGCAACGAGCGTGGCTCCAGAGTCGACCACTGCTTCAACAGCTGCTTCGATTGCAGCGTCAATTGCTGCAACAGCAGTTGGATCAAATGGCTCATATTCATCAGCCGTGACGTCATATCAGACGGCCACGACTTCAGCGACAACAATTATCAATTCAGCTAGTGCTGCCATCTTGTCAGCATCGACAGCCGCCGCCGTGGCCGCTTCAAATGCCGCATCAGCTGCCAAGGGTGGGGATGCAACTGCAGCAGCCTCATACACATCAGCTGCGTTTGCTGCTTCTACGGCAGCCTCAACAGCGGCTAGTGCTGCGTCGGTTGCAACGGCCAGCTTAAGCACGGCCACAGCTGATTTTAATAAGGCAACTTCAAGTGCAGCTAGCTCAGCTGCAACATCAGCTGCAAGTACCGCAAGCAGTACATCATCGGCGGTTTCAAGTGCTAGTTCGGCAAGTAGCGTAGCCATATCAGTTGCAAGTTCAACTGCAACGGTTTTGAGTAGCGTGGTAGCAAGCAGTTCAGCCGTTTCTTCAGCTGTTGCCCAAGCACAAGTGGTTGTGAACAGTTTGTCTGCTTTGGCATCTGCCAACGCTTCAAATGCGGTGATTAGTTCAGCGGTTGCAGCCGCTGCAGGTGATTTAACTAAGGCTAAGTCAGCATCAGAAGCTGCTTCAGCTGCCGTTGCCGCTGCGACGACGGCTAAGACAAACGCCACGTCACTAGCAGGTGTTGCGTCGACAGCTAATGCCGATGCTGCAAAGCAAAGCAGCTTGGCCGCCTCATATGCTGCGGTCGCATCAAGTGCCGCGAGCGCTGGGGATGCTTCAGCCGCATATAATGCAGCCGTCGCCGCATCGACCGCTGCCGCTAGTGCATCAACAGCCGCTAGTTTGGCTAGTTCTGCTGGCGCAGGTGCGTTAGTACAGTCAACGGTCGCAGCAAGTGCATTGGCACAAGCTTCTGCTGCTCAAACAACGGCAGCAAGTGCCCTGGCTGATGCACAATCACAATTATCAACGGCATCATCAGCTGCCGCACAAACAGCAGCTGATCAATCAGACGCAACGTCATACGCAGTTGTCGCTTCAAACGCAGCTGCCGATGCTAAGACAGCTACGAACGGCGCAAGTAGTGCAGCAACTTCTGCGGCCACAATGGCTGACACAGCTGAATCAAGTGCCACCGCTGTTGCGACCACAGCCGAAAGTGCGACATCAGCCGCTGCCAAAGCAAGTTCATTAGCTGCTAGTGGGGATGCGACAGCTGTTTCAGCCGCAACCACTGCAAGCAGTGCCGCCAGTGCCGCAAATGATTTGGCTTCAACCGCTGCAACAGATGCTTCAAATGCAAGTAGTTACGCCACTGATGCATCAAGTGCATCAGTGGCAGCAAGTTCAGCTGCCTCACAAGCGGCAACACAAGCTAGTCTTGCATCAAGTGCCGCTTCAGCCGCCAGTTCATTGGCCGCAGCAGGATTGTACGACTCAGCGTCAGCTGCCTTAACGACAGCCTCTGAAGCAGCAACGGCCGCTGCAAACTTCAAGAGTATGGCAACCGCTGAATCAACGGCCGCAGCAACGGCGTTGACGAATGCGTCGAGCGCCTCAACGGCTGCTTCAAATGCGTTGACTTCAGCAACTAGTCTGGCATCACAAGCCGATATGGCTGCTTCAGTTGCTGCTGCAGCGGTTGCAACATCAACTGCAAATGCTGTTGCGGGTACAACGAGTACCGCAGTTGCTTCAGCACAAACGGCTAATACTGACGCATCGGATGCTGCATCAAGTGCTCAGGAAACAGCTAATAACGCCTCAACCGCAGCGCAAGTTGCTGCTGACCAAGCTGCTAAGTATCCTGACAATGCCACCGTTGCATCTGCTGCTGGTGCTGCATCAAGTGCGGCCAGTGTTGCTGCAAGTCAAGCAACCGTTGCATCTGAACAAGCTTCAACCGCTGCCAGCGCTGCTAAGGAAGCCGCAGATCAATCAGCCGCCGCTGCCAGTGCTGCAAGTACGGCTGCCAGCGAACTTGCCATTGCAAGTAGTGCAGCCGCTGCCGGTGACTCAGTTGCCGCAAGTAGTGCTGCTAAGGCTGCCAGCGAAGCCGCTGCGGCAGCATCATCAGCTGCCACGGCCGCAAGTAATGCCGCCACAACAGCTTCAAACGCAGCTAGCGATGCTGCAGTAGCGTCAACTGCTGCCCAAACAGCTTCAACCGCCGCCAGTGAAGCGGCCGAACAAGCTTCAAATGCAGCCGGTGCTGACCAAGCGGGCCAAGATGCTGAGAATGCAGGTAGTGCTGCTACGTCAGCTTCAAGTTATGCTAGCGAAGCATCATCAGCTGCTAAGACTGCAACGTCTGCGGCTGCAGTAACATCATCAGCCAATACAACGGCGACAAGCATTGCTGACGCCTTGGCTTCTTTGACGAGTGATTCACAATACGCAAGTAATGCGGTCCTTGAATCAACCGCAGCTGCTGCAAATTCATTGGCAAGTGAAACATCATCAGCTAATACGGTGGCACAATCGGCCGCCACTGAAGCAAATGCGCAAAGCACTGCTGCCTCAAGTGCCGCTGACTTGGCATCAAGTTACGCGAGTGATGCTGCCGAATACGCAGCCGCGGCAAGTAGTGCTGCTGCGGCCGGTTTGACATCATCAGCTGCTGATCTTGCGGCTAAGGCGTCATCAGCTGCTAGTGCGGCAGATGCACAAAATTCAGCAGCTTCAACGGCTGCAGAATTGGCTAAGTCAGCCGCTGACGTTGCGACGTCGGCAGCAACAGTCGCTTCTAACGCCGCATCAACAGCACAAATCGTTAATGATGCAGCTAAAGCAACGGTAGATTCAATGGCTGCAAATGCTTCGGTAAATGAAGCGAATGAGGCGAGCCAATCTGCTGCGAATGCCGTTACAGTCGCCAACCAAGCAACAACTGACGCGTCAGATGCTGCTTCAAATGCGGCAGTGGCTGCTGCAACTGCAAATTCATTGGCTGCGAGTGATTCACCATATGCATCTAATGCAGACGTTCAATCGGCTGCGGGTGCCGCTCAGTCAGCCGCTACGGCTGCCGCAAACGCATCGTCAGCCGCAAGTAGTGCTGCCGAAGTTGCGAAGGCACAAAGTGAAGCTGCTTCATCGTTGGCTAGTGACGCAGCTTCGGCAG
>SKDY01000187.1_pt1 | contig 56043 bp, 43 predicted proteins | sample 4826591 | NCBI WGS metagenome assembly SKDY01 (sample SAMN11008823, study PRJNA524170) | human gut metagenome | biome: Human fecal sample; material: Feces; isolation source: fecal sample from pouch patient p10, p22 | host: Homo sapiens | place: Israel: Tel-Aviv | collected 2016-06-15 | reverse complement strand
AATAGAAAACAGCAAAAACAGCATTTCCGCCACGGCTGAAACTGGAAAAAAGGCGAAAATCGGCTTTCCGCCGCGGCGGATGAATAGAAAACAGTAAAAACAGCGTTTCCGCCACGGCTGAAACTGGAAAAACGGCGAAAATCGGTTTTCCGCCACGGCGGATGAATAGAAAACAGCAAAAACAGCGTTTCCGCCGCGGCCGAAAGCTTAAAAATGAAAAAAAATGCGTTTCGGCCATGGCCGAAAAACGAGAAACGGCAAAAACTGCATTTCGGCCACGGCCGAAGCTGAAAAAATGCCTCAAAAACGGCTTTCTAACCCCTTGGAAATGGGGAAAAAGCTTCAAAAACGGTTTTCTAACCCCTTGGAAGCAGAAAGGCAGATGCTTCAACTGAATTCACATGAATAAAATAACGAAATCATAAACACAATGAGAGTATCATCATTTATTTTGACCTGTTTAGTAGCGATGTCTACACCGCCTGCTTTCAGTCAGGTGGCACAACGTTACACGGACACCGTGGCTGAAAATGCCACGACATTCATCAGTAAGCGTCCTCCAATCCATGAGCGACTCTTTAAGTCGGAGGCCATAGACAAGGAGATAAAGCGGGTGAAGAAGATTTTGAAAGACAATCCTCGCTTAGCCTGGATGTTTGAGAACTGCTTTCCCAACACTCTTGAGACGACAGTCCACTATCGCGTGAAAGACGGCGAAGATGATACCTTTGTCTATACGGGTGATATTGCTGCAATGTGGCAGCGCGACTCCGGTGCCCAGGTATGGCCGTATGTCCGATTTGTCAATGGCGACCTTCAGCTGAAACGGATGATCAGGGGTGTCATCCTCCGAGAATTTAAGAATACGAATATTGACCGTTATGCCAATGCTTTCAATGATGGCCCAACAGGTGGAGAATGGCAGAGTGACGGGACCGACATGAAGCCCGAGATACATGAACGCAAATACGAAATAGACAGCGAATGCTATCCTATACGCTTGGCTTATCAATATTGGAAGGTGTCAGGTGATGCTACTGTTTTCGGGAATGAGTGGCTGAATGCAATCAGAAACACGCTGCTTACTTTCCGCGAGCAACAGCGTAAGAATGGGCTTGGCCCCTACCGCTTCCTGCGTGTCACTGACCGTGCCTACGACACCGTAGGTTGGGGCGGCTATGGCTCGCCTGTAAAACCATGCGGACTGATTGTTTCTGTGTTTCGTCCGTCGGACGACGCCACAATCTTTCCGTTTCTCATCCCCGCCAACTTCATGGCTGTGACCACTCTGCGCAAGGCGGCAGAGATACTCACTGCTGTCAACCGCGAAGCCAATCTTGCCAAGCAGTGTAACGACTTGGCCGACGAAGTAGAACAGACTTTAAAGAAGTATGCTGTCTACAATCATCCGAAATATGGAAATATCTATGCGCTTGAAGTGGATGGCTTTGGAAATCATCTCCTTGCTGACGATGCCAATGTTCCTTCATTGCTTGGTATGGGCTATTTAGGAGATGTGGCGCTTGACGATCCCACATATCAGAACACACTGCGTTTCGTTTGGAGTGAAGACAATCCTTGGTTCTTCCGCGGTAAGGTTGGCGAGGGCATCGGAGGCCCGCATATCGGTTTGAACATGGCTTGGCCAATGAGTATCATGATGAAACTGTTTATCTCTAAGGATGATAAGGAAATAGCCAAGTACATGACGATGCTCATGCATGACGATGCGGGTACCGGATTCATGCACGAGAGCTTCGATGTAAACGACTCTGACCATTACACTCGTCCGTGGTTTGCATGGCAGAATGGACTTTTTGCCGAACTTGTCATGAAGCTTATCGACGAGGGAAAGGCTCCGCTTCTCAACAGCCTGAAGTGAAAACATATAGGGATTAATTCGTCAGAACATGGCCAACAGCAGTGTTTGTCGGTCATGTTATAGCATTGTTCAACGATCAATATTTACTACACACTTATGAGAAACCTGTACGAGCGGCTTGTGTTGTCTGTCATCCTGATGTGTACAGCACAGATATTGTCAGCCGTGGAAGAGAACGACTACGCCTCATTCGTCAACCCCTTAGTAGGCTCACAGTCATCGTTTCAGCTGTCTGCCGGCAACACCTATCCTGCCATAGCAATGCCGTGGGGCATGAATTTCTGGACTCCGCAGACCGGAAAGAATGGTGATGGCTGGCAATATGTTTACACTTCGCATAAGATTCGCGGACTGAAACAGACGCATCAACCGAGTCCGTGGATAAACGATTATGGTGTGTTTTCAGTCATGCCGGAGGTTGGGCAGCCGGTCTTTGACGAGGAGCAGCGAGCCTCGTGGTTCTCGCATATGTCGGAGATTGTGAAGCCTTATTATTATAAGGTGTATCTTGCCGACTATGACATCAGGGCAGAGATGACGCCGACAGAGCGTGCTTGCATGGTGCGGTTGACTTTTCCGAAGACCGACAGTGCCAGCGTGGTCATAGATGCTTTTGATGATGTTTCTGAAGTAAAGGTAATCTCGGAGCACAACATGGTTGTGGGTTACTCTACGAAGAACAGCGGTGGGGTGCCGAAGAACTTCCGTAATTATTTTATCATTAAGTTTGATCATCCCATAGCCTATGCTCTTGATAGTGAAGGTAATGCTTTGCCTTCTGCAACCAAGTGCAAGCGCGGTTGCATTGTAGGCTTCAAGACATCACGCCGAGGTGAGCCTGTGATTGCACGCGTGGCATCATCGTTCATCAGCTCTGCGCAGGCGCAATTAAACTTAAAGGAACTTGAAACTGCAGGGAATTCTATGGAGAACATCATGGAGCGTGGACGTAACTCCTGGAATGCAGCCCTCGGACGTATAGAGATTGGCGATGACAACATCGACAACAAGCGTACCTTCTACTCTTGTCTTTATCGCTGCCTGCTGTTTCCACGTATGCTTTGGGAGAGGGATTCGGATGGCAATGTGATACACTACAGCCCCTATAATGGGAAAGTTCTGCCCGGATATATGTACACCGACACTGGTTTCTGGGATACATTCCGTGCCCTTTTCCCATTGCTGAACATGCTCTATCCTGATGTAAACATGCGCATACAAGAAGCACTTGCCAATGTTTATCGTGAGTCTGGCTTCCTACCCGAATGGCAGTCACCGGGTCACCGCGATTGCATGGTAGGCAATAACTCCGCATCTGTCGTTGCAGACGCATGGCTTTCAGGGGTCAAGACCAAGGATGCCGAGACGCTGTGGGAGGCTGTTGTGCATGGCACTGCGGCTGTACATCCGAGCATTGGCTCTACAGGCAGGAGGGGATTTGAATATTATAACAAGTTAGGCTATGTGCCCTATGATGTGAATATCAATGAGAATGTGGCCCGTACGCTTGAATATGCCTATGACGATTGGTGCATCTACCGGCTTGGCAAGGCTATGGGGAAGTCGAAGAAAGCATTGGAACCTTTCAAAAAGCGGGCGATGAATTATCGTAATGTCTTTGATCCGACGGTAAAGATGATGCATGGCAGATTGAAGAATGGACAGTTTCAGTCGCCTTTCTCACCTTATAAATGGGGGGATGCTTTCACTGAAGGCAACTCATGGCATTGGACATGGTGTGTGTTCCACGACCCCAATGGACTCATAAACCTTATGGGAGGCAGGGAGATGTTCAATCGGATGATGGACTCTGTGTTTGTAGTCCCACCCATATTTGACGACAGTTACTACGGACAAGTAATCCACGAAATACGTGAAATGCAGGTCATGGACATGGGGAACTATGCACATGGCAACCAGCCTATACAGCACATGCCTTACCTCTACGATTGGTCTGGACAGCCATGGAAGGCACAGTGGCATATACGTGACATCATGGACAAACTCTATAACGCCAATCCTGACGGCTATTGTGGCGATGAAGACAATGGTCAGACCTCTGCATGGTTTGTCTTTTCGGCCTTGGGTTTCTATCCTGTATGCCCGGGAAGCGGCGAGTATGCCATTGGCACGCCCTATTTCAAGCATGTGATTTTGCACATGCCGGAGGGGAAAACGGTAACGATTGATGCTCCGATGTGTTCTGAAGTCAACCGATATATAGATGCGATGACTGTAAACGGACTTTCTTGGAATGTGAACTATCTGAAGCTTAGCGACCTTAAGAAGGGGGGAAAGATAGTATTCAATATGTCGTCACAGCCGAACATTTCGCGTGGTATCACAGCCGAAGCAGCGCCATATTCCATGAGTGCTCTCAATGTGAACAAGTAATAAGACAAGATGAGCACGCATGATGAAATGCCAAACAGAGTAGGTTGTCTTTCCATGAAATAGCCTATAAAGACTGATTGTCAAAGGGAAAGAGCGTGCCGGATAGGAGTTCCCTTTCATATGTTTTAAGAGAGAGGTTGTCATTTGCGTCAGATTACCGTGTAATATGACTCAAGTTGCGCGGTGTTTTGACGCAGATTGCGACGTAATCTGACTCAAGTCACAACGCATGGTGACGCAAATTGCACGGCGAAGTCTGCGAAACGATGAAATCATGCCTGTTGTGTTGATTTCCTGTCCTTAGGGAACAGCGCTTGAAAATATAGGAAACAGGGGCGATAAACATTGCAGAAAGAGGGAAGTTCAGAGCGGAGATGCGATAGAAAACAGGATTGCTGATACCTGTATTCAGCTCACTATACATGATGAAAAAGAAGTACCAGAGACAGGCTCTGATACTTCTTTTGGTTTTATTATGGGTTAATGCGCTATTGGGCAGTAACCATCTGATAGTAGTCTTGTGTGTTGGCCCAGAAGAGTTTGGTATAGAAACCGGTCGACTCTTTGTAATTCTTGGTAATGGCTGCTTGCACATTGTCAGCATTGTAGGTGAGTTCATCGCTTGGATAAGGCAGTCGATGAGCAGGCTTGGGATAGCTGCTGACCTGTGCATCTGTAGCGAAAGTCACTTTTGGATAACCTGTCCGGCGCACTACATTCCATGCTTCCAACTCGTTCATAAAACTGAAGTTAAGCCATAGTTGGGTTGCAACGACCTGCTCGGTCCCGTCCCATATCTGCGTGGCATAGGCCTGAGCTTGGGCTTCTGTGGGCAACTTTGTCTTTCGTTTGCCTGCGTAGCTATCATTGAAGTATGTGTTGTCGATAGCCTTATAGAGCGTGCTGTTAGTCTTCAATTCCTTGTAGTATGCGAATGATTGCACTACGCCTTTGATGAAATAGTCTTTGGCTTTTGCAGCATTGGCAGTAACACCATATCCTTTGAGATAACACTCGGCAATGCTCAGACTCACTTCGGCGGCGTTGAGCCAGCATGCCGGAAGCCGTTCGTTGCCTTGATAGTTAGCCCAACCTTGAACGGCCTGTGAATCGATAACACAGTAGTAGTTGGCACTCTTGATGCCTTTACTTTGATAGACTTTGATGGTGTCGCTTTCTAAATTGGATATGTCGGTGTTGCTCTTGTTCACGTCGTAAGCCACGTATCTGCCACTTGGATTAGGATCGTAAACGAGGGGCAGGCGTGGGTCGGAGTTGGCATTTGGATAGCCTGTAGACGGAACGTGCATGGCATCAAGCATGGCTTGGGAACCCGAACTGTAGGGCGAACTGTTGAGAGCTTGCGATACTGACTTTCCATAATTGAAGTCGTCGGTCTGTGTGTCGGCAGCAACACCTTGGTTTTTAGTGTTGTCATCAATCAGAGGATAGGTTGAGGGATTTTCCAAAATCTCCTTGATGGCAGCCTTTGCAACCGTGACACATTCGCCATTGGTAGCCAAGTGGAGGGCGATGCGCAGTCTGAGTGAGTTGACATAACGCTGCCATATGTCGGTGTTTCCATTGGCAAGCGTGAAGTCTTGACGCTTTAAGTTGGCAACGCCATTGGCATTCAGATTGCCCGCAGCAAAGTAATCGCCGACTTCTTTCAAGTCAATAAGGATCTGTTTATAGGTGTCGACATCGCTGTCATACACGTCTTTCTTCTTTGCATCTGCATAGTCGCTTGATTTCCAGATTGTGGAAGCACCCTTGTAAGGAACGTCTCCCCAGATGGATAGTACTTCGTGGAGCTGTGCCTGCATGACAGTGCGTCCCAACAAAAGGAATATCTTGTTGGAAGGTTGTTCGGTTTCGTTTAACTTGTTATAGTTATCTTCCAACAGGCGATATTGTGTGAGCATGTCATAGAAATCCTGCCAGCGTGTGTTGAAATATCCTTCACCTGCTCCTCTGAAACGCCCGCGGTTATTGGCATTCCCGATAACTCCTGAGTAGAAACCTGAGGTTGTAGACTGGACATAGTAGCGATAATACACGGGGTTCATCCATTTGTTGCCTTTGTAGAGCACTGCTGTGAACACTTGTGGCACGCCTACAGTTGAAGTCTTGGACGGGTCTTCGTATTTGGCATCGAAAGACGAGTCGCTGCACGATGTCGTTGACAAGAGTGCAAGCCCTGTTAAGGCTAAAGCTATTATCTTTTTCATAGTGTTTCTTATTTAATTTTATATATGTTAGAAGTTTGCACGGAGTGTGAGTCCGAACGAGCGTGAGGTAGCTGTTGTGCCGCCAATCTGTGCCTGATAAATCCAGCTTGTTCCATCAGTAGCTTCTGCGTCGAAGAGCTTGAGACTGCGATAGATGTAGAATGGATTGCGTACATAAGCTGACACCGTGAGGGTGTTACAGTGGAACTTCTTCGTAATCAATTTGGGAAGAGTATAGGCAAATGTAATCTCGCGGCATTTCACATAGCTGTTCTTCTGAATGGCATCGGCATAGCTTTGTGTTGCACCTGTACCCCATCCGTATTGGTTGTCATTGACTTCGAATTGGGTAACGATGATGTCATTCGGTGTGCCATCTTCTTTCACGCCTTTCTGAATAAGACCGTTGTCCCATACGAGGTGACCGTTGATTTTGGTTTCTCCGCGTTTGTAATTGGGTATATCCGCAGGATTAACCCTGTGGAGAGAGCCTTTGTCACTGGCTTTATCGGTGTCGCTGTAATAGTAAATACCACCTGTTGCAGCATTGCGCACGCCCACAGCATCTTTAATATTACCGGCATCCATCATATATTGCCATGGCAAGTTGAGTACATCTCCTCCGATACGGAAGTCGAAGTTGAAGGTCAGTGCGAAGTTCTTGTAGTTCAGCATTCCACCGAAACCACCAGTAGCTTTAGGCATGGCATTGCCCACTTTGTGGCGAGTAGAGGTGTCGGTCATGTAGAGACCGTTGCTGCCTACAATGCGGTTACCTTTGTCGTCGGTCTTATAGGTGTAGGCATACCAGTCGCCCATGGATTCGCCGACATGCGACTCTAAGCTTGCTGCGCCATTATCGACTGTCATATGAGAAAGTACATCCAAGCCGTCGGCCAGTTTCTTGACCTTGTTTTTGTTGAAAGCGATGTTGAAGTTCAGGTTGAGTCGCCAGTCCTTTGTTAGGATTGGTGTGCCATAGAGACTGGCTTCAAGACCGCTGTTGGTTAGCTCTCCAACGTTCATCAGCATGCTTTTTGCACCCATTGAAGATGCAGAAGTCGTGGTGAGGATTTGATCTTTGATGTCATTATAGTAGTAGCTGAGTTCCATTCCGAGTCGGTTGTTGAACCATTTGTTCTCAATACCGATTTCATATTCATACTTGCGCTCGGGCTTAATGTTCTCATTACCAATGTCGGTTGGTACATAATTATAGGTATAAGTAGTGGAACGGGTGATACTACCTTGGTTATAAGCCATGTTTGCACGATAGATAGAGGGGGAGTTTCCTACAACACCGTATGATAAGCGCAGCTTTCCATAGTCCCACCATGTAGGTCTTTTCTCTTTCATTAGTTCTGTATAGATGACACTACCGCTGAAAGAAGGATAATAGAATGTATTGTTTCCCTTCTTCAGTGTAGAGGTCTTTTCCTGGCGAGTGGTTCCTTCGAGATAGAGCCAACTGTCATAACCATAGCTTGCTGTAAGGAAAAGACCGGTTCTGAGTTGGTCTTCTTTCACCATGTTAGCACTCTTTGTGCCGACAGAAGCATTCAGGTGGAACCAGTTTTCCTGTGTAAGTCCTTGGTTGGTATTGACACTTGAGAAATAATAGTCTTCGCGACGACCTGTCCAACCGGCACTGGCTGTGATATTATGTTTCTGATTAAAAGTCTTGTCATAGGTCAGCATGATATCTCCATAATAAATGCGATAACGGCTGTTTGACAGTCCATAATAGTCACTGTATTGTCCGTTGGTTGAGAAGGTGTGTGAATTTTCGGTGTTATATTTGTTTTCAATCTTCTCAATTGTCATGTCGGTTGCTACGCGTCCGCTAAGTGTTAGCCCATCGATAATCTTCCATGTGGGGTTGACAGCACCCATGAAGCGTTCATGGTTGACATATTCATTATTGCTGAACACTTTCCAGAAGTATTCACTGATCAATGATGTTGAACCCATTGGAGAATACAGGAACGTTTCATCGGGAGTCATAGTGTTGGGAGATCCACCATTGATTTGCGCAACATTATTCATGTAACCGAGACTGGTGACAGTGTGATTGCGAATGTAGGCAATGTCGGTATATCCGCCAAACATACCTGAATAGTTGTTGGTCAGACGGCTAATGCGATAAGGACGGTTCTTGATTCGCTGTGGTTGATAACTTACAGAATAGTTCAACTTGATGTCGCGCGTAACGTCATATGCCCCGGCTAAGTTGAAATTATGACGGCTGTTCTCTGAATTATACTGCATGGAGCGCGTCTGATTATAAGTATAAGAGAAGCGCACATTATTGTGTTCAGTGCCGTTTGTGATAGCAATGTTATAATTCTGGTTGATACCTGTGCGGAAGATATCGGCCCACTGGTTATGGTTGATGGGGCTATATGGACGTGTGTTGCCATCGAAGTAAGTCACCGATTTACTGCCGTCATAGGCTGGGCCGTATGAATAGATGGTCGCACGTGGGGTAGTAATCGTGTTTCCTGAACGGTCTTTGTAAACTTTGCGGAAGCCAGTTGCAGCCTCTTCGCCGTCACCTAATGCCCAGTTGTCATAGCCGGGACCAAACTTCTTCTGTATATCCGGCATGTAGGCAACTTTGTCAAAACCAATGCTTGCATTGAAGTCAATGTGGGTACCAGTGCCTCTTGTAGCTGATTTCGTAGTGATCATAATCACACCGTTGGCTGCTTCAGAGCCATAGAGGGCTGATGCTGCCGCGCCTTTCAGAATAGATATGTTCTCAATATCCTCCGGATTGATGTCAACCAAGCCATTGGCTGTGATACGTTGGCTTGTCCAATAATCACTGTTGTTGGCGTTCCCATTATGAATTGGCACACCATCTAATACCAATAATGGCTGTGTATTGCCGGTGATAGATGACAGACCACGTACTGATACAGAGATTGCGGAGTTGCTTCCCGGTGCAGATTGAATTCTCACACCAGTGGCCTTACCATAGAGTCCGGATGCAATGCTTGCCGAACCTGTACGGTTCAAATCTGCCGAACCAATGGAGCTGACAGCATAGCCCAACTTCTTGGCATCTTTCTTTATACCAAGTGCTGTGACCACTACCTCGTCTATGTTCTGGCTTCCTTCGTCTAAAACCACGTTAATGGTCTTTCTTCCTTTCACATCAATGGCTTTTGTTGAGAAACCAATGTAGCTGAATTCAAGCGTTGCTGTAGCAGAACATTTGATGGAGTAGTTGCCATCAACGTCGGAAACACCTCCGGAAGAGGTGCCAAGGATTTTCACTGTGGCGCCTGCAATAGGTTCGCCTGCCTGATCTTTGATACAGCCTTTCACCATAAAGTTCTGTGCATAGGTGATGACTGTAAACAATAGAAATAAAGCTACCAAAGCCGTTCTCTGAACGCTTTGATAAAGACATCTCGATTGCTTCATCTGAGTAATAGATTTAGATAAAAACATATTGTGCTTAGGTTTAAAGAGTTGTTTCTTGACGAATATTATTGTTTCTTTGTGTGTTGAGCGTGTAATCATTCTAGTTTTCCTTTGGAAGATCCCTTCGCTTACATGTTCAGTTGCAATGCAAAAGGCTCGGTCTTCATGCCTGTCGGCAGGGTAACAGTGACTTTCCCATCATGCGTTTTGATCATTTTGAGCCTCTTCTTTGTGCCAAGGAGCATGACACTTTTGGGCGTATGCACTTGCCATGAGAGTGTCTTTGGCAAAGGCTCATGGTCTTGCAGTGCATAGACTGCATAGCGTTGTTGACCATTTTTACTGACTGTGAACCACAGTTTCCCCTCATTGTAATAGGGTGTTGTCACTGTGTTATAAATTGCTTGTCCATACCGTTGCAGCCATTGGCCAATGCTGTCCAAGCGACTGACGGCCTCGGGTTGAATGCGGCCTTCTGCTGTTGGGCCTACACCTAACACGAGATTTCCACCCTTTGCCACCACTTCTACGAGCGTATTGATGACTTTAGTCGATGTTTTCCATGCGGGATGCCTTACCCATCCCCAATCATTTGATAGCGGGATACAGCTTTCCCAAGGGTAGTTGAGCTGCTTTTCAGGTATGGTTCGCTCGGGTGTCTGATAGTTTTCGTATGGCCCATGAATAGTGCGGTCGACGATAATCAGACCGGGTTGAAGTTCTCTTGCACGCGAGGCAATGCGTGGCATGTCTATGTCTTGCTGGTTTTTCTTGCATACCCATCCGCCATCAAGCCACAGAATGTCTATCTTGCCATAGTTGCTCAGCAGCTCTTCTGTTTGTGCATGGACAAACTTCTTAAACGCATTCCACCGCCAGGGCCATTGCTTGATGTCGTAGTTGACATTGCGTCCGTGCTTGATTGGATAGACATCCCACCAATAGTCCTGTGAGTGCCAGTCGGGTTTTGAATAGTATTCGCCAATCATGAAGCCTTTGTTGCGGAATGCTTGAAGCACATGGCGCAGTATATCGCGTTTAGGATTGTCACGAAATGCATGTTGGGCAATGGTGAAATCGGTTTGTTTAGAATCATACATGCAGAAACCATCATGATGCTTCGTGGTGAACAGCATGTATTTCATACCTGCATTCTTAAATGTTGAGGCCCATTGTTCAGGCTCAAATCGTGTGGGATTGAACTGCTTACACAGCCCCCAATACCACTCTTTGTATTGTTGATAGGTCTTTGTCGTGTCACGCGAAATCCAATTCTCATCGCAGATAGACCATGATTCCACTATTCCCGGTACGGCATAAAGCCCCCAATGAATGAGCACACCAAACTTCAAGTCTTGCCATTGCTTGAGCTTTCTCACCACAAGTGGGTCAGTAGGCCATTCATAGCTTTGCGAGCGCTTGTACACATCGCCTTGTGCCGCGACTGTGGTTGAGGTGATGAGGGCCATAATGCCCAATATTATTTTCTTGATGTTCATAATTGCTGACTGTTCGATAAGGGTATATTGCCTGTTTATTCTGTATTTATGGTACTTTTGAGCAAGATATTGTTCGAAGCACTTCCTATGCAGACATCTATCGGACGAGGTTCAATGGTGGGGTTCATATCTGCTCCGATAAACGTCAGATCTTCTGGGAGAAGATCGAATGCCACCTGTTTAGTTTCCCCCTTTGATATGAAGATGCGTGCGAAGTGTTTCAATTGCAGTATCGGCTGAACTACGGATGCTACCTGATCGTGCATGTAGAGCTGTGCCACTTCCTCACCATCTCTGTCGCCCGTATTGGTGACATCAAAGGTGACATGAAACCGATTGGCACCGCGTTTCTCTATTCTCAGGTTGTCATAATGGAATGTTGTGTAGCTTAGTCCGAAGCCAAAAGCATATAATGGCACTGCCTTCATCTCTACATAGTCGTGGGGAGCGGGCATGCGCTTATTGTAATAGCAGGGCAACTGGCCTACATGTGCAGGCACGGAGATAGGCAGACGGCCAGCAGGGTTGATGTCACCAAAGAGTACATCGGCGATAGCTTGTCCGCCTTCCTGCCCTGGATAATAGGCCGTGAGCAGTGCATCGGCATGTTGAGCAGCCCAATTCTTCTGCAGCGGACGCCCTTCAATATAGACTACCACAAGTGGCTTGCCTGTTTGTTTCAAGGCAGCTAACAGTTCATTCTGCCGTCCCAATAACGACAATGTGGCGCGGTCATAGCCTTCTCCCGACTCCATGTCGCTCATTTGTTGGGCGTTCACTTCGGCTGCTCCTGTTGCTTGATAATTCGTTTTGAAATCTCTGGCACTCGAACCACCTACAACTGCTATCACAACATCGGCCCACCGTGCTGCGGCAACGGCTTCGGGAATAGTGCTGTTGGCAGTATCTCGGATGGCACATCCCTGCACATATTTAATCTGTTGCATAGAGATTTTAGACTGAATGCCCCTTAATACGGTCTTCACATTGCCCTCTTTTTGCGGTGCCGTGTAGTCCCCCAGCATGTTATAAGCATTGTCCGCGTTAGGGCCTACTAAGGCAATCTTGATGTTTCTCTTGAGAGGTAGGGTGTTGTTTTGGTTTTTCAACAGCGTAATGAGTTGCTGTGCAGCTTTCAATGCCACATCCTTGTCAACCGTGTTGTTGATATCTTGTGTTGCACGTACATTGACGAAAGGATGTTCGAAAAGTCCCATCTCAAACTTCATACGCAGTATTCGGGCACAGGCAGAGTCGATAACACATTCTTTTACCCACCCTTTCTCCACGGCTTCGGCCAACCGTTGATAGGCACGTCCGCCCAAGTCAACGTCTACTCCGGCCTTCAGTGCCATTGCACCTGCCTCGGTCAGTGTGTGCGCCACATGGTGCGTATGCCATAATCCGTCAATACTGTAGAGGTCTGAAATAACAAATCCGGTGAAATTCCAACGTTTGCGCAGAACGTCATTATAGAGCCATTCATTGGCTGTTGAGGGCATGCCATCCATCGAATTATAGGAAGTCATGACGGAAGTTGCCCCTGCTTCAATCGCTTTCTGAAATGGAAGGAAGAAGTTTTGGCATATATCTCGCAGTCCACCAATCGTCTGACAGCCGTTCTGTCCGCCTTCTGTCGTACCATAACCCACGAAGTGTTTCAATGTCGGGATTGTAGCATAAGGTTGTGAATGCTTTCCTCCTCCAAGACCTTTCACCATTGCTGCCCCCATGCAGGCTGTCAGAACAGGGTCTTCCCCCATGCTTTCTTCCACGCGCGACCAACGCGGATCTCTTGTTAAATCGAGTACAGGGCCGAAACTGATGTGTGCTCCTTGCAACCTGATTTGGCGTGCTATACATTGCCCTGTCGTTTCGGCAAGGTCTGTATTCCATGTGGCAGCAAGCCCTAATCCTGTAGGGAAAACCGTTGTCCCGATAGCCATGTGCCCATGAGGAGCTTCTTCTGCAAAGAACAGAGGAATGCCTAAGCGCGTGTGTTCGATAGCATATTTTTGCAAAGTGTTGGCTGCTTGTGCTGCCAGATAGGGGGTAGGACCGTTGGACAGACTCTTTTTTGTCCAGGGATCAGCGCGGAACGTAGCCCAAAGTATGCCGATGTTGCCTTCTGCAATGTCTTTCTTGAAGGTGTCAGAAGGATATACTTTGTTTTGCTGTAGCGTGTAGTAGTCCCATGCCAACAAGCATCTCAGCTGACCGATCTTCTCTTCAAGCGTCATGCGATTGAGGAGATCGGCCACACGTTCAGCGGTAGGTAACTTCGCATTTCGATAAGGATAGTCACCTTTTGCTTGGAGAGTCGGGCATAGACTGCAAGCAGAGAGCAGCAAAACTAAGGTCAGCAGTCGCTTTTTTATCGCGATGTTCATCGGCACTTTGATTTGTTCTTGAGATTTCCTTATGCAGATAACAAACTTTAAGAAGACCGTCTGCAGCGGCTCGACACATAGCCGTTGATGCCTTTTTGACAAGGCATTTCATCATATGGCAATGGGCATGACATTAAAAAAGATAATGGCATAGATAGATTATCGCTTTGTTCCATAGCTCATTTTATTGGCATTTAATAAGGTTCATGTCGTGTGCAGCGTTCGCTTCAAGATGCTTTCTATGTAGGTAGCTCTGTAGTATTCTTTTGCATGGTATTATGAACACTGCTTGTTCTGCACACAAGTATTTCGGCGATAAAGATAACAATAAGCAATGATAAAAGCAAGGAAATTTTAAAATATTTTTGAAAAAGCAACATTTTCACAGGCAATTCGTCTGATTGGATGCTTATTCTTAGGTGGAAATATAGCTTAATACATTTCTTTATTATATTATAAAAACGGAATGAATAAAGCGATATGAAAAGGTATGTATTCCATTTTGAACGCTTAACTGATATGCAGGTTTCTGCTTAATTGCCCTGTGATGTTGTGGCTCTCTTGTAAAGTTCCTTGTCAGTTTTTAACATTTTCAGGGACGACCAAATAGAAATGAAAAGACAATTTCGGTGCAGTTTTGAAGTGATTTCAGTGCTTGGATTTCCTCATTTCAGTCCTCTTGCCTTGCAATCTCAGTCACTTTACCTTGCTGTTTCATTCATTTTATGGTGTGTTTCAATGCAGATTGTGCGGTGATTTGACGCAGATTGCAGCGATTTTCAGCATGATTTTATGTTGTGTTTTCTGTGGAGTTTTGTAACGTTTTGACAGTCAGTGCTTTGTAACTCATTAAAAATCGGCGATGGTTTAGCATGAGGATGTCTTGCTTTTCAAATTTTCAAAGCTTACAACTGAATTTGTAAACAACTTTGAGAATTTGCAATTTATACATTCATATACGTATTTATGCAGAACCGTTGCATATGTATAGTGAGCGTAAGCATAAGAAAGCAGGGGGTGCTTTCATAGTGCTCTTTGCTCTATCCACAAGAAAAAACGCTGCATCTATGAGAGACGCAGCGCTTCATCTGTTTGTTCTTGTGGCTTATCTTGCCGTAGCATAGCGGTGTAACACCGAGCGCACACTTCCCTTTCCGGCATAGAGCTCTTTGACAAAGGCTTCAATCTGTTCGCCAAGACCAGCCTCATAGAGGTCTAAACCGAATATATCCTTGCGACTGTAGAGCTCTTTCAGACAGCTGAAGTCTTGCTTTTTGCTGCCGATTTCAAGTGGGGCAACGATGCTTTGCAGTTCATCGAGCAGTGGATCGGGCGACGGAGTGAAAGGCTTTCCCACGTCGTCAATGCCTTTCAGATAGCGGGCATAGCCGGCCAAAGTCAAGGGGATAAGGATGAGATTATGCTTGTCTAAACCGCGCGCAATATACTTCTTGATGGTTTCCCCAAAGCGGATAGACAGCTTCTGTGACGTGTCAGAAGCGATGCGTTGTGGCGTGTCGGGCATGAACGGATTGGGTAAGCGCTTGTTGATGAAGGCACCAATGAACTCATAAGGATTGAGAACACCTGGGTCAACCACAACGGGCATGGCCTCGATATACCCTATTTTCTGCACCAAGGCACGGATGTCGGCGTCTGCAATCTCTGCAGAAATGAGGTCATAGCCAAGCAGACAGCCGAAAATAGCCATGGCGGTATGCAATGGGTTCAGGCAAGTGGTGACCTTCATCGTTTCTACTTTATCCACGGTTTCGCGCGTTGTGTAGAGCACTCCGCCTAAATCGAGAGGCGGACGTCCGTTGGTATAGTGGTCTTCAACAACTAAATACTGCGTTTCTTCGGCATTCACGAAAGGCGCGGTAAAGGTGTGTCGGGTGGTTTCGATATAGTCGTTGTCTTCAAATCCGTCAGCAGCTAAGAGTGCTTTCACCTTTTCATGGGGGCGCGGAGTAATCTTGTCAATCATCGACCAAGGGAAAGTGATCTTGCTTTCGTCTTTCAGATAGTCCACGAACTCCTGCGGAACAAGTCCGTCTTTGGCCCAACGCTCAGCATAGGCAAATACTCCTGCCTGCACTTTATTGCCATTATGCGAGCAGTTGTCCATGCTCTGAACGGTCAACGGGAGCCTTCCTGCCTTGTAACGCTCATAGAGTAATGCCGTCACCTTACCCAAAGCAAAGACCGGAGTCATGCCACGTGCTAAATCATCTTCATTATAACTGTATCCTTTTTCAGTGATAGTGAATGATATCATCTGTAAGGAAGGCTTGCAGAAGATGTCAGTCAATCGCTTCCAATCGGCAAACTGAGGGTCGGCTTTGAGGGCTTCGGTCACGCTGGCAATGACTTTCTTCTCGATCGTTCCCGATGACTGAAGGCTTACGAGCAGCGAAAGATTGTCGTAAGGTGTATAGGCTTTGTCGATGACCTCATAGTCGAAGGTCTCTGCAACAATGACACCGCGGTCATATTTTCCCGTGTTCAGTGCATCATTCAAGATAGCCGCGGGGAAGGCACGAAAGATGTTTCCGCCCCCAAAGTGTACCCATGTGGGGTTTTCAAAGGTATTCTTACGCACGGCTTTGATGTCAAACTGTGGCAGCTCATACCCCTTGTTTCTCCATTCTTCGGCATTATAGCTGTCGCTTAATAGTTCTGTCAGTTTCATGATATATATGTTTTAGTTTGATTAGTCATAAAATCCCGGCTGCTGATATTTGATGCCTTGTTCGTTGTCGACAGTCGCCAGAATGCCCTGTACCTGTCCCATTGCAAACATACGGCCTAAGAAACTGTAGCCCGCATTATAGCCCTTGGTCTCATCTCCCAGCATAGTCATGCCGTGATCTACGCGCATCGGCAGTCTCGCTACATTGGGATTGTCCTTCCTGCACTGCTCTTCTTTCTCAAAGATACGGCAGAGTTCGATGATATCGGCCCTTCCTCCGAGGTGGCTTGCCTCTGTGAAATCGCCATTAGGAAACACATGACAGCTGCGCAGATGCACGAACCAAGTGCGGTTGGCATACTTCTCGGCCATCTTTGTCAGGTCGTTCTGCGCACCGGCTGATAAGCTTCCGGCACAGAAGGTCAGTCCGTTGTGCTCGTCGGGCACGGCATTCAGGAACCACCGGACGTCTTCGTCACAGGTTACAATGCGTGGAAGTCCGAGGATTTGGAATGGTGGATCGTCGGGATGTACACACATATACATGTCGCATTCGTTGCAAACCGGCATGATAGCACTTAGGAAATACCGCATGTTTTCACGCAGTTGAGCCTTGTCAATGCCTTTATAGAGCGCAAGAAGTTCGCGGAACAGCTCCACAGGATGCTCGTCTCCTTCTTTGAAGTTGCCGCTAACGAAGCCCTGAGTCTTGATAACGATGTTCTCAACGAGGGCATGATCTTTCTCCGGAGTCATGGTTTTGGCTAATGCATCAACCTCTTTCAGAATGTCACGGCCATTGGGTTGCCCGTCAGAACCGAGGGTTTTGAAGGTTGCCCAGCTTTCTCTTGCTCCCTCTCGCTTGAGGATATATATGTCGAAATAGGCGAACTCGGGAATGCTGAAGTATAGGTTACTGCTGCCATTTGGGTTGGCATGGAGCAAATCAGTACGTGCCCAATCGAGCACAGGCATGAAGTTATAACAAACCGTATGTATGCCTTCTGCCGCCAAGTTGCGCAGACTTATCTTGTAAGTCTCTATCTGTTGGTCGCGATCTGGGCCACCATACTTGATCGTTTCAGTCACAGGCAGCGATTCCACCACGCTCCAACGCATGCCATAGCTTTCGATATACGTTTTGAGGTCGTGGATTTTCTCGCGTGTCCACACTTTACCTAATGGCACATCATGCAGTGCAGTGACGATACCTTCCACTCCGATTTCCTTCAACATGGCCAGCGTAATCTTATCATTCTTGCCAAACCATCTCCATGTTCTTTCCATTTTATTTTAGATTTTAATCGATTGTTTCTTCTCTTTTGTTTTTCTTCATGGGCCGATTATCTTGAAGTTGCACCTCTCTTTGCGCAAACTTAGCATGTTTTCGGTCTGTTTCGGTAGATTTGACAAAGTTAATGAATTGCTGTGTAAACTGCAAATTAACGGGTAAGAAAAAGCAAAAAGTTCAACTTGTTGCCTGAAAAAGGAAAGCGAAGACACTGCAGTGCGGGGCGGATTGGAATTTCGTTTGGCTGCGTGAACTGTTGGAATAAAATGCTTATACATCCTTTGTAAGTAATAAACCAAGAGAAAACACGTTGTAGAAGATATGAAGTGGACTGACCGTTTGCACAACATACGCCTTCTTTTCATCATGGTTGCCGTGCTGATAGCCTTTGCTTCCGTGGTGGTTTCTCATCTTCTCATCAGCGATTTGGCCAAGGAAGAGGCCACGCGAATGGAGGTATGGGCCGAAGCAATGCGTTCTTTGAACGCTGCAGATGAGCATACCGATCTTGCACTTGTATTGAAAGTAATCAATGAAAACCACACTATTCCGGTGATTGTCATTAACCGACAGGGGCATGTTCAGACCTATCGCAATGTAAAACTGCAGGGAAAGAACCAGGCAGACAGTATAAAAGACGCCGTTACTCAAGCTCAACGCATGCGCACTGACGGTCATGTTATCCGCATTATGCTTGACAATCGCAACGATTATATTGATGTATGCTATGCCGAGTCGTTGCTTCTACGCCGCTTGTCCTGGTATCCTTATGTCCAGTTGGGTGTCATTTTGCTCTTTGCTGGCCTTGCTGTTTTCGCACTTCTGACCTTGAAACGTGCCGAACAAAACCATGTTTGGGTAGGTTTGAGCAAGGAAACGGCTCATCAACTCGGCACTCCTATTTCCAGTCTTATGGCCTGGATGGAGATGATGAAAGAGGCTTATCCCGATGATAAACTGCTTTCTGAGATGGACAACGACGTGAAACGGCTTCAGCTTATCGCTGACCGCTTCTCGAAAATCGGCTCTCAACCCACGCCCGAACAGGCCGACTTGATAGCTGTGTTGCAGCGAGTTGTGGTCTACATGGACAGTCGAACGTCGCGCACGGTGGTCATTATGTTGCATGCTTCGGCTGAAAAAGTGATGCTGAACCTCAATGTTTCGCTCTTCGAATGGGTCATTGAGAACCTCTGCAAGAATGCTGTTGATGCCTTGGAAGGCCGAAGTGGTCGCATAGATATCTATGTTATGCAAAAGGAACAGACGGTCGTGATTGACCTTGTTGACACGGGAAAAGGTATCCGACAGAAAGACATGAAGAACGTGTTTCGCCCTGGTTTCACGACCAAACAGCGCGGGTGGGGCCTTGGTTTGTCGCTGGCACGACGCATTGTTGAGGAATATCATCATGGAAAGATATTCGTCAAGCAATCTGAAGTGGGGCAAGGCACCACGTTTCGCATCATACTTCCTGTGTCGTGAAAAGGCTTGTTGACGGTTTTCCTCCCTTTAGAATACATCTTCTTCAGCTGTTTTCAGTTTGAAAAACGGTATTGAAAATAGTAAAAAATGAATACAGTCTCTGTCTCTTGAGCAGCTTCTTGAAATCTGAGTGAACTCATATAAAAGTGCATTTTCCTATGAAATCCATTGCATTTTGCTTCATGTCAGCTTGCATTCTCTGTCATGTTATCTTGTATTTTGACGCAAATCACGCAGTATTTTGACGCAAATAAGGATGCAATCTGCGTCAGATTGCATCCTTATTTGGTGCGTGTCAACAAAAAAGGGAAGGCATACTTGCTTCCTTCCCTACGGCAAAGATAATGAATTTTTGCAGTGAATGCAAATTCGATTTGAATTTAGTTTACAAATCATTCAGCTTGCTTGAAGGAGTGGAAAGAAAGAAATTATGGTGGAGACGGAGGGAGGTGACATTGATTAAAAGGGAAGATTGTGGACTGAATGATGAGAAACAGAACGTTTCAAGACGTTGCACGAATGTGTACCTTAATTAATATAGACAAGCGATATCGATGATATCAAGTTGAATTATGTTGAAAAATAGTGGGTAGAAGAAATGTTGGTATTAAGATATTTGTTGGTAGTTTGAATGGCTGACGAGTTTATTGGCTGCAGAAACACGTAGTAGAAATAATATTTTTTTAACGCTTTCATTGGTTAATTTCAGAAAATATTTGTAACTTTGCAGCCCGTATGGGAAGTTCAGAAGTCTATAAAATCGACCTGAAAGCGTTGGAACAAGGGCAGAATGTTCTTGAGTTTGACTTTGATGATGTATTTTTTCAGTCGCTTGAGACTGCTGAAGTGCAACATGGTCGGCTGCACACGACGGTAACAGTGAACCGCACTGATGATTATTTTGACTTGGACTTTCATACTGTTGGCAGCGTCGTTGTGCCCTGTGATCTTTGTCTTGACGACATGGATCAGCCTATAGAGGCAGATTGCCGAATGGCTGCTAAGTTCGGAGAAAGCTACTCAGAGGAAGACGATCTTGTGACGGTGGCCGAGGAAGAAGGAATACTCGATATCGCATGGTTTGTCTATGAATCCATTGAACTCAATATCCCCATCAAGCATGTGCATGCACCTGGAAAATGCAACCCTGCTATGATAAGTATGCTCGAAGCGCATTCTGCTACCCGAAGTAGTGGGGATGAAGATGAGAATGCAGTGGATCCACGTTGGGAAGCACTATCCGATTTGAGATTAGAAGAATAGAAAAGTTAAAGATTAAAAGTTAAAAGATTATGGCACATCCTAAAAGAAGACAGTCAAAGACTCGTACACTCAAGAGAAGAACGCATGATAAGGCAGTAGCTCCTACGTTGGCAGTATGTCCAAACTGTAGCGCTTATTATGTTTACCACACTGTATGTCCTACTTGTGGTTACTACAGAGGCAAGGTTGCTGTTGTTAAGGAAGTAGCTGAATAATGGGAAATATCAACGCTATCATCACTGGTGTTGCCGGCTATGTGCCCGACTATGTCCTCAATAATGAGGAACTTTCACGCATTGTTGACACCAATGATGAGTGGATAGTCACACGAACGGGCATTAAGGAACGCCGTATTCTGACTGAAGAAGGACTCGGAACTTCCTATATGGCGCGCAAGGCTGCAAAGCTCTTGATAAAGAAAACCGGTGTTGATCCCGATAGCATTGATGCACTTCTCGTAGCAACTACCACCCCAGATTACATACATCCTTCGACGGCATCTATCGTCTTGGGTAAGCTTGGACTGAAGAATGCGTTTGCATTCGACTTCTCTGCTGCCTGCTGTGGTTTCATGTATGCACTTGATGTGGCTTGTAATATGATCCAGAGCGGTCGCCATAAGCGTATCATCGTTATTGGAGCAGACAAGATGTCATCAATAACCGATTATCAGGATCGCGCTACTTGTCCGCTGTTTGGTGATGGTGCAGGTGCTGTTATGGTGGAAGCGACAGAGGAAGAGAACATCGGACTCATTGATTCTTACCATCGTACAGACGGCAAAGGACTGCCTTTCCTGCATGTGAAAGCAGGCGGGTCGGTTTGTCCTTCATCGCATTATTCAGTTGATCATCGTATGCATTATACCTATCAGGAGGGGCGTTTCGTGTTCCGTTATGCCGTTACTGCCATGGGTGATGACTGTGAAGAGATACTCAAGCGCAATCATCTTACGATGGATGATGTGGACTATGTCGTTACACATCAGGCTAATCTGCGTATTATAGAAGCTGTAGCCAAGCGTATTGGTGCACCGATGGAGAAGGTATTGGTAAACATTCAGCGCTATGGAAACACGAGTGCTGCTTGCATGCCATTGGTTCTTTGGGACTTTGAAAAAGACCTCAAGAAAGGTGATAACATTATATTGACAGCGTTTGGGGCAGGTTTTGTCAACGGTGCTTCTTATTTGAAGTGGGCCTATGACGGTGCTTCTGCTGCAATGGTGAAGTAGTCTTGACAGACCATATATACAGAGAAACGCATCTTTCTTATTTGTATAATAAGATGATGCGTTTTTCTGTTTGAAACAATCAATAACAGAATGACATTATGCATAAGGCAGGTTTCGTAAACATTGTAGGCAATCCGAATGTTGGAAAGAGTACGCTGATGAACCAACTCGTCGGCGAACGCATCAGTATTGCTACGTTCAAGGCACAGACAACGCGTCATCGTATCATGGGAATTGTCAATACAGACGACTGCCAGATCGTGTTTTCTGATACGCCGGGAGTGTTGAAACCCAACTACAAGATGCAGGAGATGATGCTTGCTTTCTCTGAATCCGCACTCACAGATGCCGATATTCTGCTTTATGTTACTGATGTTGTAGAGAACCCGGAGAAGAATATGGACTTCCTTGATAAGGTCAGGAAGATGAAGATTCCTGTGCTTCTCTTAGTGAATAAGATTGATGAGAGCGACCAAAAAACGCTTGGTGACATTGTAACGAAATGGCATTCGCTGCTTCCCAACGCAGAGATTTTGCCTCTTTCTGCCAAGAATAAGTTTGGTGTTGATATGCTCTTGAAACGTATTAAGGAGCTTCTTCCCGAGTCACCTGCGTATTTCGATAAGGATCAGCTTACTGATAAGCCGGCTAAGTTCTTTGTAAGTGAGATCATTCGCGAGAAGATTTTGCTCTATTATGATAAGGAAATACCTTATAGTGTAGAGGTACGTGTGGAGCGATTTAAGGAAAACGACTCTGTCATTCATATCAATGCGGTGATTTATGTGGAGCGCGACAGCCAGAAAGGAATTATCATCGGTCATCAAGGTATAGCCTTGAAGAAAGTTAGTTCGGAGGCACGTAAGGCTTTGGAAAAGTTCTTTGGTAAGAAGATTTTCCTCGAAACGTTCGTCAAAGTGGACAAAGACTGGCGCTCATCACAACGGGAATTGGATAGCTTTGGGTATAATCCGGAGTAAAAGGGAACCTCTCTTATAATCTGGTTCAACATTCCTAAAGGGAGGGAAACAAGCTTGTGGGTTGGCAAAAAAGCTTGTTTGAAAGAACAGAAAATAAGGAAAAATATTTGGCCCTGAATAGAAAGAGGGCATACTCTCCGTCAAAAGGAGGGCCGAAGAATGTATAACTTCAGAAATTAAACAAACAGTATGGCAAATTTAGTAGCTATTGTAGGCCGCCCGAATGTAGGTAAGTCTACGCTTTTTAACCGCTTGACGCAATCTCGTCGCGCCATTGTCAGCGACACGGCAGGCACAACTCGCGACCGTCAGTATGGCAAATGCTCATGGAATGCAAAGGAGTTTTCAGTTGTAGATACAGGTGGTTGGGTCGTAAAATCCGATGATATATTTGAAGATGCAATACGCCGTCAGGTGCTTGTTGCCACAGAAGAGGCCGATTTGGTGCTCTTCCTTGTCGATGTTACCACAGGGGTTACCGACTGGGATGAGGATGTAGCCACAATTCTTCGCCGTGCAAAGCTGCCTGTTATCCTTGTTGCTAACAAGGTTGACAATAGCAGTGAATACTACGAGGCAGCCGAATTCTATAAGTTGGGCATAGGCGAACCGCAGTGTATCAGTGCTGCAACCGGTGGAGGTACAGGCGATCTGCTCGATATGATCGTTGACAAGCTGCCACAGGAAAACCCGGAAACCATTGAAGATGAAATCCCGCGCTTTGCTGTTGTGGGTCGTCCGAATGCAGGAAAGAGCAGTATCATCAATGCTTTCATTGGTGAAGACCGCAACATTGTGACCGAGATTGCAGGCACAACGCGTGACAGTATCTACACAAGGTTCGACAAGTTCGGTTTCGATTTCTATCTTGTTGATACCGCAGGTATACGTCGTAAGAACAAGGTTAGCGAGGACTTGGAGTTTTATAGCGTGATGCGTTCTATCCGAGCCATTGAAAACAGCGATGTATGTATACTCATGTTGGATGCTACCCGCGGTGTTGAAGCGCAGGATATGAATATCTTCCAGCTCATTCAGAAGAACAACAAGAGTCTTGTTGTCGTGGTAAACAAGTGGGATTTAGTAGAGGAGAAGTCGCAGAAAGTGATAGATACTTTCGAGGCAGCCATACGCAATCGCATGGCACCTTTCGTTGACTTCCCCATTATTTTCGCTTCAGCTTTGACCAAACAACGCATCTTCCGTGTGCTCGAAACGGCCAAACAGGTTTATCTGAACCGTAAAACCCACGTGGGAACTTCAAAGCTTAACGAGGTAATGTTGCCGATTATCGAGGCTTATCCACCACAGAGTGTGAAAGGAAAATACATCAAAATCAAGTATTGTACGCAGCTTCCGAACACCCAGATACCCTCGTTTGTGTTCTATGCCAACCTGCCACAGTATGTAAAGGAGAACTACCGCCGCTTCTTGGAGAATAAGATACGCGAGAATTGGAGCATGCATGGTTGTCCAATCAATGTGTTTATCCGTCAGAAATAAATAGTTTCCTCCTTCCTTCCGCGTGTAGGGAAGGAGGCTTTTTTATAGGTTCTATGAAGAAAGTCCTGTTTTTTTTATGTTTCTCATGCTTGCTTTTCGGTTGTAAGAAGCAGGAAAAAGATGCCGCAGAGATTGTTGGAAAGACGGCCAAAATCTATTATGATTATCTGCTTCATGATGATTATGCGGCCTTTGTCGATGGCTCTTTTCGCCCTGACAGCATCCCCTCTTCCTATCGTGAACAGTTGATTGACAATGCAAAGATGTTTATTGCACAGCAGAACAAAGAACATCAGGGCATCAAAGAAATCACAATCCGCAGTGCCACTATTGATACCTTGCACCACACCGGCAATGCTTTCCTGATGTTTTCCTATGGCGATAAGACCAAGGAACAGGTGATAGTGCCAATGGTTGAGCGTGGGGGAGTGTGGTATATGAGGTGAAGCTTCACCTCCAACTCCTCTCCAAGGAGAGGGGAGTAGTATGTTTTACGAATAGAACTTCTGAAGAAAAACGTAATTATAAGTAGGATAATTGACTTTATCGGATAAGCCACTACAGATTCTTAGTATGGTAAAAGGATAAAGCTTAGAGTTTATCTGCATCTTCTTTCCCTCATTCTTTAGGGAAGAATTAGGTGGAGATACTTTCTATTTAGCTTCTCTCTTTTCGACGTTGTGCGTGTTGTGACCTTCCGTTTCCACCTCTTTCACCTTCCTGAACAGGTCACTTGCAAAGACAAGGTCATTGAGTTTCTTGTTTGTGGAGCTCATGATTTCATTCTTGTTGCCCTGCCATTCCTTGCGTCCATGATAGATAAACATGATGTTTTCGCCAATTCCCATCACCGAGTTCATGTCGTGTGTGTTGATGATAGTCGTGATATTGAATTCTTTAGTGATGCCCGAAAGCAGTTCATCAATAACCAATGACGTCTTAGGATCAAGCCCCGAGTTCGGCTCATCACAGAAAAGATACTTCGGATTGAGTACGATGGCCCGCGCTATGGCCACACGTTTCTGCATACCTCCCGATATTTCATCCGGAAACTTCTGCTGGGCATCTATCAAATTCACGCGGTCCAAGCATTCCTGTGCACGCTTCACGCGCTCCCGATAGTTCATTGTTGAGAACATATCCAAGGGGAACATCACGTTCTCCAATACTGAGAGAGAGTCGAAAAGCGCTGCACTTTGGAAGATCATACCCATTTCCCGCCGCATCAACACTTTCTCTTTCTTCGACATTGTGACGAAGTTGCGGTTGTCATAGAGCACTTCTCCACTCGTAGGTTCAAGCAGTCCGACGAGGTTCTTGATGAGAACCGTCTTTCCACTACCGCTCTGTCCGATAATAAGATTGGTCTTCCCGTCTTCAAAAACGGCATTGATATCCTTCAATACCTCTTTATCTCCAAACGATTTATATAGGTGCTTAACTTCTATCATGACAGTAACTGGGTTAGGAATACATCTGAGAACAAAATCAAAACGCTGCTGGAAACCACGGCATCCGTACTCGCCTTACCCACTTCTACAGAGCCTCCTTCGACCGTATAGCCGAAGAATGACGACACACTGGCAATGACAAAGGCAAAGAACATGCTCTTAATGATACTCATCCAGATAAACCATGCGTTGAAAGAATGCTGTATGCCGAGGGTCAAATCATCGGGAGACAGCATGTGTCCGATGTAAGCTGTGCTGTAAGCTCCAAGGATTCCGAGGGCCGAACTGAATACAACCAAGAACGGCATCATCGTTACCAACCCCAATATTTTAGGCAAAATCAGATAGTTTGCAGAGTTCACTCCCATGATATCGAGGGCGTCAATCTGCTGCGTTACGCGCATTGTTCCCAATTCTGAAGCGATGTTCGACCCCACTTTTCCTGCCAAAATCAAACACATGATACTGCTCGAGAACTCCAACAGCATAATCTCACGTGTTGTATATCCCGACACCCAGCGAGGCATCCAGGGGCTTTGAATGTTGACTTTCATCTGGATGCAGATCACTGCACCAATGAAAAACGAAATCAAAAGCACAATACCGATGGAGTCGACACCAAGTTGTGACATCTCCTTGACATAGCGTTTGAAAAACATTCTCATTCTTTCGGGCACGGCAATCGACCGTCCCATCAGCAGCAGATAGCTCCCGAAAGTGGTGAGGTATTTATAGAACAGCTTGAAAATAAACATGATGATTATCCTTATTCTTATTTGTTGCAAAAGTAACCAAATTCCTCTGAAAAACTGCTATAAACCTTATAGTTTTTGATTTTTTATTTTGTTATCCTCTTGATTTCAACTAACTTTGCATCAAAATGAAAGAAAATATGGACGAAACACATCTGACAACGCTCCGAACAGAAGGCCTTGTGAAACGCTATGGCAAACGAACGGTGGCCAATGGGGTAAGCATCAACGTCAAACAAGGTGAGATTGTAGGACTTCTCGGGCCTAACGGTGCGGGAAAAACTACGTCTTTCTATATGACAACGGGTAACGTTGTGCCCAACGAAGGCCATGTTTATCTCGACGATGAAGAGATTACCAACTACCCCGTTTACAAGCGGGCGCGGGCTGGTATAGGTTATCTTCCGCAGGAAGCCAGCGTGTTTCGCAAGTTGAGTGTTGAGGATAACATCATGGCAGTGCTTGAAATGACGAAGCTTTCGCATGCTCAACAGCTCGAGAAATTGGAGAGTCTCATCAGTGAGTTCCGTCTGAACAAGGTGCGAAAGAACAAGGGCGACCAGCTTTCGGGAGGCGAACGCCGCCGTACGGAGATAGCACGTTGCTTGGCCATCGACCCCAAATTCATCATGCTCGACGAGCCTTTTGCGGGCGTAGACCCTATTGCTGTGGAGGATATTCAGCACATTGTGTGGCGCTTGAAATATCGTAATATCGGCATTCTCATTACCGATCACAACGTGCAGGAAACGCTGTCAATCACTGATCGCGCTTATCTCTTGTTCGAAGGTCGCATTCTTTTTCATGGTTCTTCCGAGGAATTGGCAGCCAATCCCGTTGTACGCAAGAACTATCTGAGCGAGAACTTCGTCTACAGAAAGTTCAAACCCAATGAAGAAGACGAGGCTTACGAGAGGTAAAAGAGTAGAGGAGGAAACAAAACAAAATGGGAAAGGCTGAACCCTATGAAAGGAAATTCAGCATTGCTCGTAAGTAATCCCATGTGTATAATAGGCCTATTGCAAGCTGGTTCATAGAATTATGTTTCACTAATACATGTATATTATGGAAAAAATCATAAAGTATCAATGGATAGTTTATTTGTTAGGGTGGTTTGTTTTTCAGTTGTTTCCAGCTTATTTTGGGCTTACTTCTACGTCTGAAGAGTTTCTTATTCCGTTTCTTTTTATTGTGGGAATAGTCGTGATTGCTATATGTTCTTTTAACTTTGGTATAGCGAATGGAAAGCTTGCCGGCTGGCTGATGTTTGTATTTGCTGTGATAGTTAATGTTGTCGTTGCATTAGCTACGTTCTTCCTCTTGTTAGGGCAGAGTTGGCATAATTAGGTCTTTGGCTTCATGCTTTTTGTTTAATTTCTTTTCTGTTTTTAACACTTCAGAACGCAGTCAAATAGAAATAAAAATGCGTTTTCAGCGCTTGTGCAAAGCCATTTCATGATTTCAACGCTTTCGTTTCCGTCTCTTTGGCATGTAACTCCATTCATGTTACGTTGCTATTTGACTCAAACCATGCTGTGATTTAAGTCAGAATGCGTTGTAATCTGACGCAAGTTACACTGCTTTTCAATGGCATTTTATTGCTTGTTTTGCTGCTTCTTTTGTAACTTGTTGATTGTCATTGCATTGCAAACTCATGAATTTTGGCTTGCATTTGGCTTGGAGTTTGTCTTTGTTTCAAATTCTTCAGGCATTTCATTGCTGTTGTAAATATTCATGATTAAAATTAACATATTTCCCTTTTCTTAAGTGGAAACAAGGTGAAATTTCTTTTCTTTTATTTAATTTTTATATCAAAAATGTTTGTAGGATATGTTATTTCTTTCTATATTTGCAATCTTAATGTATAAAGGATAAAATGATGAAAAGACTATTATTTACATGTGTGGCAGTGATGATTGCCGTATTTGCATTCGCTCAAGGCGAAGAAACTGTGAAAGATCTCAAGCGTGAAAAAGAAGTATTGCAGCTTAACACACAGCTGAAAAAACTCCAGTTAGATTTTGAAAAGGAAAAGATGAAGTATAATTCTATGACAGAAGAAGCTGCATCTATCAATGCTGAGGCAAATGCTGCTACGACAGATTTCAATACTTCTAACGCTTCAAACACTGTGAAAGACGCTAAGTCTACAATGAAGAAGCTTGAGAAAGTGAAGAAAATCAATAAGAAATTGCAAAGCAGTCAGAAGAAACTCGACAAATTGCAGAAGAAGATTAACAAGACACAAGCAAAGATTGACAAGCTCAGTGTAGCTGTTAAGATTGTGGAAAATTAATGTCTTGAAAGACAATAAGGCGTGTCATAACACATTGATGACGCCAGAAAAATAGAGACGAAGCACAGAAAAAGTGTTTCGTCTCTATTTTTTTGTATTTTAATGTCACAGCATTCGAGTTTCTGCGTAAATGGAATAGACACAAGGAATATTGCGTCTGGCATAGACTTTTTGGTGAGTTTAAGCGTCAAATGCTATAGAAATATCAATCGTATGAAAAAGAAACTCCTCGCAACGGGCCTTCTGTGGCTCTCTTTTATCAGTGCTTCTGCAACGCCGACAGTCGTTGGAAAGGTAGTTAATGGGCAGCAACATCCCCTGCCTTTCGTTAATGTTGTTGTGTTAAATCCAACTGATTCGACCTTTGTGCAGGGTGCTGTTACCGATGAAAATGGGCGGTTTCACATTGAGGTTCCCCAGGAACAACATTATTTGTTGAAGCTAACATCTGTGGAATATGCACCACTTTTTAAGCAGATTAATGGCGATGATGCAGGCACGTTGACCCTTACCGAGCAGGTACATGCCTTGAAAGAAGTCGTGGTGAAGGCCAATCGACCTCAGTTTAAGCCTGTTGCGGGAGGCCTTTCTGTTGACATTGCCAACACACTTTTGGCTCAAACGGGAACGGCTACCGATGTACTTCGTCAGCTGCCTCGCGTCAATGTGGAGAATGATGGCAGTGTGAATGTGTTTTCAAAAGGCACACCTGAAATCTATATTAATAACAAAAAGGTGCAAAACAAGAGTGAACTTGAACAGTTGAAGTCTACAGACATTAAGACCGTTGAAGTCATTACGAGTCCCGGTGCACGTTATAATGCGACCGTGAAGAGCGTGATTCGCATTAAAACTAAGCGCCCACAAGGCGATGGTTTGAGCTTCCGTGCCGACAATAATATCAAGTATAACACCTATGTTTCAGGCTTTCAAGAAGACTATCTCAAGTATCGTCATGGTGGATTTGAAACCTTTTTAGATGCTTATGTGTACTCTTCGGTCTACGCAAAAGACGCATATCTCGGAGATGAAATCAATGGAACAGACCATATTTTGCTTGAACAGAACATACGAATTAAAGAACGTACCAATGGACTTTATGGCAAATGGGGGGCCAGTTACGACTTTGACAGCGACAATTCTATAGGTGGCAGTTACACGTTGACACGTGAATTCTATGACAAAGGCTATTCGCTTGGGGCCACACAAGACGTCACAAAGAACGGTAATCTGATAGGCCATATCGACCAAGACTATACATCTCATGGGCTCGAAGGACCCAATCATGAAGCCAATGCCTATTATTTGGGAAAGTTGGGTAACATGAAAATAGACCTCAACTTGACGGCGTTGTGGAAAAAAGATGCTGGAAGAAAGCAGAGCAAAGAGGTCAGTTCACAGCTACAAAGCCAAACCGTCACAACACATAATGAGCAAAAGAATCATCTTTGGGCAGGCAAACTAATCCTCTCTTACCCTTTATGGAAGGGCACATTAAACGTGGGAACAGAGTTTACAAGCACTTATTCGTTCGGCCAATATAGCAATGATGGTGGGGTGGTTAGCAATAGTTTGACTGAAGTGAAAGAGCGAAACACGGCGGGATTTGCCGAATATGAGTTTGCGTTTGGTAACTTTTCAGCCAATGCCGGCTTGCGTTATGAGCACGTAAAGTCTAATTATTATGAAGCAGGTATCTATCAATCAGGCCTCAGTAGGCGTTATGCCGATTGGTTTCCTTCGTTATCTTTGGCCTGGCAGAAAGGCAAATGGGGAGTTCAAGGCAGTTATGTTTGTAAGATAGCTCGCCCAAGTTATAACTGGCTTCGTAATGAAATGCAGTATGATAACCGTTATTTTTATGAGGGAGGAAACCCTTATTTGCGTCCTGAAAGAGTGCAAAGTGTAAGCCTTTCTGGTAGTTATTCGTGGCTGAATGCCGAGGTTGGATATGAATATACCAAGGATAAGATGCTCTGGACAGCTACACTTTACAACGGACAGGATATTGGAGTAAGTAGTAATTCCAATTTCGATAGCCATCAATATCTTTATGCTTCGCTCACCGCTTCACCCAAATTTGGGTGGTATCAGCCTACGTATGAGTTGAATTTTGGCTGTCAGCATTTTGAAACAAAAGATTATTCATTGGATAAAAACATGAATAAGCCGACGGTTTCTTTCTCCCTTCGCAATCGTTTTTCATTGCCTCATGACTTCAATGTGTATGTGAATTTGAATCATAACTTTAGTAGTTATTACGGTGTTAACTTAGTAAAACCGAATACTAACCTTAGTTTGCAACTGATAAAGCAGTTCTGTCATAAGACGTGGACCGTCAACTTGTATGTCAACGACTTGTTGAAGACTAATTCCTCACATACATACACCTACGGAAATCATATCAATCTATATATATCAGGCTATGAATTCTCGCGTCGTTTAAGCCTTACCGTGACCTATAACTTCAATGCTTCGCAGAGCAAGTATAAGGGAAAGGGAGCCGGAAAAGGGGAGAGAGGCCGACTGTAAAAGCCTCTCTCGCAGTCTCTCTCCAAAGAGCACAGATTGGCATATGCTGATAAACGTGGTGCAGTTTGTGCTGCGTGAGAACTGATGTTGTTGCTTGTTGTTTCGCTTTTCTGTTTGTAATAGCTCGGGAAGCAGTCCATCTTGATGGTTAAAAAAACAAATTTTTCTCTTATATATTAGGTATATTCACTAATTATCTGTAATTTTGCGTCCCGAAAATTGCGAAAACAACAATCATAATATAAACAAAAACATCAGAGATGAACATTTCATTTGAAAACCCTGACAAGGTGAATGGTCTGCTGACTATCACCGTTGAAGAGGCTGATTATCAGGCAAGTGTCGAGAAGACATTGAAAGATTATCGCAAGAAAGCTAACTACCCAGGCTTCCGTCCGGGTATGGTTCCAATGGGACTGATTAAGAAACAGTTTGGTGCATCAGCCAAAATGGATGCTATCAACAAGCTCATTGGCGAGCAGATCTACAAGTATATGCAGGACAATAAAATCCAGATGTTGGGCGAACCTCTGCCTTCAGAGAAGCAGGAAGCACAGGATTTGGAGAAGCCAGCGCCTTATACTTTCGCCTTTGACATCGCTGTTGCTCCTGAATTCAAGATTGAATTGAATGGTCACAACAAGATAGATCACTATACAATCACCGTAGATGATGCGCTCATTGACCGTCAGGTGGATATGTTTGCATCACGTAGCGGCAGCTATGAAAAGGCAGAAAGCTACGAAGATAACGACATGTTGAAGGGTGACTTGCGCGAACTCGATGAGCAGGGCAATACAAAGGAAGGCGGAGTTACCGTTGAGGTAGCTTCTATTATGCCTAACTATATCAAGAATGAAGCACAGAAAGCACTCTTTAATGGTGCAAAATTAGGTGATATTATTACCATTAACCCAAGCGAAGCATATGAGAGTGAGGCTGAAATCGCATCACTTTTGAAGGTAGAACGCGACCGCGTGAAGGACTTCAAGGGTAACTTCAGCTATCAGATTACTGATATTCAGCGCTATAAGAAGCATCCGGTAGACCAGGAACTCTTTGATCAGATGTTTGGAAAAGACACAGTTAAGGATGAAAAAGCATTCCGCGAGAAGATTGCGGAGGGTCTGAAAGCGCAGCTTGCCGTTGATGCTGACTATAAATTTATCCTTGATGTGCGTGCTTACTGCGAGAAGAAAGTAGGGAAACTTCAGTTCCCTGATGCTCTGTTGAAGCGCATCATGCTGAACAACAACAAGGATAAAGGCGAGGAGTTCGTTGAGAAGAACTACGAGCAGAGCGTCAAAGAACTCACTTGGCACTTGATAAAAGAGCAGCTTGTTGCAGCTAATCAGATTAAAGTTGATGATGCCGATGTGCTCAATGCAGCTAAGGAAACCGCTCGTGTTCAATTCGCTCAGTATGGTATGAACAATGTTCCTGACGAGTATGTTGAGAACTATGCCAAGGAAATACTTAAGAAACGCGAGAATGTTGACGGTCTTGTTGACCGCGCTGTCGACATCAAGTTGACTGATGCTTTGAAGAAAGTTGTCAAGCTGAATGAAAAGGAAATCAGCCTCGATGACTTCAACAAGATGATGAGCGAGTAATCAATTTTTTCGAAAAAAAACTTCTTTTATAAGAGGTTATCGACTTTTTTTATTATCTTTGTCTATGTAGAGGCAAGCCAAGATGCTTTTTTCTTTGGCATTATCTTTGCAAAACCAGATAATAAATAAGGTGGATAACCTCCTTTTTTTATCTTAACTTAAAAGGAAACTATATGAATGATTTCAGAAAATATGCTACAAAGCATTTGGGTATTAATGGTATGATGCTTGATGATGTGATTAAATCACAGGCACAATATCTTAATCCTTACATCTTGGAAGAACGCCAGTTGAATGTCACCCAAATGGATGTTTTCTCGCGTTTGATGATGGATCGTATCATCTTCCTCGGCACAGAGATCGATGACTACACGGCAAATACACTTCAGGCACAGTTGCTTTATTTGGATTCTGTAGACAGTGGAAAGGATATTTCCATTTACATCAACAGTCCCGGTGGTAGCGTGACAGCCGGTCTCGGCATTTATGATACAATGCAGTTCATCAGCAGTGACGTGGCAACCATATGTACAGGTATGGCTGCATCTATGGCTGCCGTGCTGCTCGTTTCAGGCCAGGAGGGAAAGCGTTCGGCATTGACTCATAGCCGTGTAATGATACATCAGCCCTTAGGTGGTGTTCAAGGACAGGCTTCCGACATAGAGATTGAGGCCAAAGAAATCCAGAAATTCAAGAAAGAACTCTATACGATTATCTCCGAACACTCGCATACTCCATTTGAAAAAGTATGGCAGGACAGTGACCGTAACTATTGGATGACGGCGCAGGAAGCTAAGGAATATGGTATGATTGACGAGGTTTTGGTGCGTAAGAAGTAAGCTATGACAAAGAAAACATGTAGTTTTTGTGGCAGAAGTGAAAGCGAAGTACGACTGCTTATCACTGGACTGAATGGCTATATCTGTGAGGATTGCGCTAAACAAGCCTATGACATTGTGCGCAGTGCAGGCGTTGTCGGTGCCAAGGATGCAGCAGAAGACAAGGAAGAACCTTTCAAATTGAAGAAAGTTCCAAAGCCAAAGGAGATCAAAAAGTACCTTGATGAATATATCATTGGGCAGGATGAGGCCAAGCGTTTCCTTTCTGTTTCGGTGTATAATCATTATAAGCGCCTGCAACAGCCTGCAGATGATGGTGGAGTTGAAATTGAAAAGAGCAATATCATCATGGTAGGTAGTACGGGAACCGGTAAGACTTTGCTGGCCCGCACTATTGCCAAACTGCTTGATGTGCCTTTCACGATTGTCGATGCTACGGTATTTACCGAGGCAGGATATGTGGGAGAAGACGTTGAAAGCATTTTGAGTCGTCTGCTTCAAGTGGCCGATTACAATGTTGCTGCAGCTGAACGAGGCATTGTTTTCATTGACGAGATAGACAAGATTGCCCGTAAGAGCGACAATCCTTCTATCACTCGAGATGTCAGTGGAGAGGGAGTTCAACAAGGATTACTGAAGCTTTTGGAAGGAACTATGGTCAATGTGCCGCCTAAGGGAGGGCGTAAGCATCCGGATCAAGACTATATTCATGTCAACACCAAGAACATATTGTTCATTTGTGGCGGTGCTTTCGATGGCATAGAACGCAAGATAGCCCAGCGAATGAATACCCATGTAGTGGGTTATAACTCTGTGCAGAACGTGGCAAAGATAGATAAAAACGACCTCATGAAATACGTGCAGCCGATGGATTTGAAGTCGTTTGGACTGATTCCAGAGATTATCGGTCGCCTGCCGGTACTCACTTATCTCAATCCTTTAGACCGCGAAGCGCTGCGACGCATTCTCGTTGAACCCAAGAATTCTATCATCAAGCAGTATGAAAAGCTGTTCGAAATGGACGGCATCAAGTTGAGTTTCGAGGAAGATACACTGAATTTCATCGTCGACAAGGCTGTGGAATACAAATTAGGTGCCCGCGGTTTGCGTTCAATCGTTGAGTCAATCATGATGGATGCAATGTTTGAGATACCGTCAAAGCGCACGAAAGAATTTGTCGTTACACTCGACTATGCCAAGAACCAATTGAATAAATCCTATTTGCAGAAGCTCGACGAGACTGCATAGACTATCTTTCCGGGCGATGAATTGTATCGTCCGGATACCCAATGGAAAACCAAACTATCATTAACTGATAGGGAAGAAGCGTGCTAATGGTATGACAAAGGACACAAATCTTACACAGCAACTGAAACATTATTTCGGCTTTGACAAGTTCAAAGGCGACCAAGAAGCCATTATCCGCAATCTGTTGGAGGGCCATGATACCTTTGTTCTGATGCCAACCGGAGGTGGAAAGAGCCTCTGCTATCAACTTCCTTCCTTGATCATGGAGGGCACTGCAATCGTTATTTCTCCGCTCATTGCATTGATGAAAAACCAAGTTGACGTCATCAATGGACTCAGTGAAGAGGTTGGAGTGGCACATTATCTGAATTCATCTCTCAACAAAGCAGCCATTCAACAGGTGATGGACGATGTGCGAAGTGGGCGCACAAAGTTGCTTTATGTAGCTCCCGAGTCACTCAATAAAGAAGAGAATGTGGAGTTCCTACAGTCAGTTAAGGTTTCATTCTATGCCATTGACGAGGCTCACTGCATATCAGAATGGGGACATGATTTCCGTCCCGAGTATCGTAATATACGCCCAACAATCAATAAGATTGGCACTGCTCCGATCATTGCTTTGACTGCAACAGCCACGGACAAAGTGCGTTCCGACATCAAGAAGAGCCTTGGTATAACGGATGCCAAGGAGTTCAAAAGCTCGTTCAACCGTGCTAATCTCTATTATGAAGTACGCCCGAAGACAAATGATGTAGATAAACAAATCATCAAGTTCATTCGTCAACATGAGGGGAAGAGCGGCATTATCTACTGTCTTTCGCGTAAGAAAGTAGAGGAACTGGCCGAGGTGTTGAAGGCCAATGAGATTAAAGCGGCGCCTTATCATGCCGGACTTGACAGTGCTACACGCTCGCAGACACAGGACGACTTCCTTATGGAACGCATTGATGTCATTGTGGCAACGATTGCATTTGGTATGGGAATTGACAAGCCCGACGTGCGCTTTGTCATCCATTACGATATTCCCAAGAGTCTCGAAGGCTATTACCAAGAGACCGGAAGAGCCGGACGTGATGGCGGAGAAGGCCTTTGTATTGCTTTCTATGCACAGAAAGACCTGAAGAAATTAGAGAAGTTCATGGAGGGAAAACCTGTAGCTGAGCAGGATATCGGACGTCAATTGTTGCAGGAAACGGCTGCTTATGCAGAGTCATCTGTATGCCGTCGCAAGATGTTGCTGCATTATTTCGGTGAGGAATATCCGCATGATAACTGTCACAACTGTGACAACTGTCTGCATCCGAAAGAGAAGATTGAGGCGGGAAAAGCCTTGGTTATTGTGCTCAAGGCAATACTTGCAGTGAAAGAAAACTTCCGTCAAGAGTATGTCATTGACTTCGTGAAAGGACGTGGAACCGATGATATTCTTTCGCATAAACACGATCAGTTGGAGGACTTCGGCGCAGGAGAAGATGAGGATCCTAAGCTTTGGAACCCTGTCATTCGGCAGGCTTTGATAGCCGGTTATCTGAAAAAAGACGTTGAAAACTATGGACTTTTAAAGGTGACGGCAGCAGGAAAGCGCTTTATCAAGAACCCAACGGAGTTCATGATTGTACGCGATAACGAGTTCAGAGATGATGAGGAAGAAGAGGGAAATGAGGCAGTAGGCATGGCACTTGACCCCGAACTGTTCACCATGTTGAAGCAACTTCGCAGGCAGATGGCACAGAAACTTGGTGTTCCGGGATATGTAATCTTCCAGGATCCGTCGTTGGAACAGATGGCAACGATGTATCCGATAACCACCGAAGAGTTGCAACAGATACAGGGAGTCGGTGCAGGAAAGGCCAAACGTTACGGCAAAGAGTTCCTCGATTTGATTAAACAGTATTGCGAAGAAAACGGTATTGAGCGCCCCGAAGAACTGCGCGTGCGTACTGTTGCCAAGAAAAGTATCATCAAAGTGAAGATTATTCAGAGTATCGACAAGCAGCTTGCACTCGATGATATCGCAGAAACGCTTGGACTTTCTTTCGATGAGTTGCTCGACGAAGTGGAGGCCATTGTCTACAGTGGAACAAAACTTAACATCAATTACTTTATTGAAGAAGTCATTGATGACGACCATGTGGACGATATTTATGACTATTTCAGTGAGAGCGAAACCGACAGTTTAGAGGCTGCAATCAATGAACTTGGCGATGAATACAGCGAAGATGAGATCCGTTTGGTAAGGATTAAGTTTCTTTCGGAAATGGCAAATTAGATGCTTTTCTTTAGTTGTCATATTCCTTTACAATTGCCTTTGCATAGCTCGCGTATTTGAAACGGATGTCTCTCTCATTGTAAATACGCGCCGTATTTTGACAGTTTGCAATGCGTTATCAACCAAATAGTTATAAAATATGAGGTGAAAAAAGAGATAAAATCACGCTGAAAAACATTGTATTTTGTATTGAAAAGTAGTGTAATCTCTGGTATTTTATCTCGTAGTTTGGTGCAGAAAGCGGTGTGTTCTGCATCAAATTACGACGTACAATGGTTCATATTGTACGCCGTAATGTTTGAAATCGTAAAATAAAGCCTGTTTTCTTCCATTTTCATTTCTATTTGGTCTCTTCTGGAAGTGTTAAAAACAGGCAAACAATCTTTACAGAATGGGAGATTTGCTTAGCTTAGATTGGTGCGGGTTCCAACATGTATGAAGCCTGGATTAATCTGCGGTATCGCGAGTAGTTACAGCTGAAATCAAAGGGTTTCAACATGTATGAAGCCTGGATTAATCTCGTTCTGAGCTGTTTACGCAGGCTTGGAAAGCTGGCGAACCCTTGTTTATAGCCCGCAATTTAAGTCTCCCCTCCTTGGGAGGGGTTGGGGGAGGTCTCGCAATTAAAGTCTCCCCTCCCTGGGAGGGGTTGGGGGAGGTCCCTCAATTCAACTTTTCCCTCCTTGAAAGGGGGTGAGGAGGCTCCTACTTTATCATCTTTCTTCCTTCCTCTACTGCCTGCATATTCAGTGGAATGAGGTGGTGATGACGCTCAGGAAGCGTCTTGAAGAGCGCCTTTTGCAAGCCTTCTGTGCTGACAATAGGGCAGGCCTTGAGGAGTGCTCCCAGAATAATCATGTTGAAAACCTTGGCATTTTTCATCTCTGCGGCTTTGTCCATGGCATCAATGCGATAGACAGTGATGTCGTCACGTGTGGGAGGATTGATGATACCGAAGCCGTCGTAGATGAGCATTCCGCCGGGTTTTAGCTTGGGCATGAACTTATCCAATGACGGCTGATTAAGCACAATAGCCACGTCATACTTGCTGAGAATGGGCGAAGAGATGCGTTCATCGCTGACGATGACGGTCACATTGGCCGTTCCTCCGCGCTGTTCCGGGCCGTAGGCAGGCATCCATGTGACCTCTTTTCCCTCGAGCATACCCGAGTAGGCAAGGATTTTTCCCATGGAAAGTACGCCTTGTCCGCCGAAACCTGCTATGATAATTTCTGTTTTCATACGTCTCCTTGTTGATTAAAGTGAGGTGGTATCCTTGAAAACTCCTTTTGGATACTTCTCAAACATGTGCTCCTGCATCCACTCGTTGGCTTTTTGTGGTGTCATCTTCCAACCGCTGTTACAGGTTGAAACAACCTCAACAAGACTTGAACCAAGTCCTTTCATCGAAGCCTCGAAAGCCTTTCGAATGGCCTTCTTTGCCTTGTGAATGGCTGCAACTGTCTCTACACTCTGTCGCGTAACATAACATGTGCCCTCCAAATGACTGGCTAATTCAGTGAGATTGAGTGGGTAACCATGGAGTTGCGGCTCGCGACCATACGGGCAAGTTGCTGTCTTCTGACCGAGCAAAGTGGTAGGAGCCATCTGGCCACCTGTCATGCCATAGATTGCATTGTTAATGAAAATGATTGTGATGTTCTCACCACGGTTCAGCGAATGGATGGCTTCTGCAGTTCCGATACAGGCCAGGTCGCCATCGCCCTGATAGGTGAATACGAGACGGTCGGGCCATAAACGCTTGATGCCTGTAGCCAAGGCAGGGGCCCGACCGTGTGGAGCTTCCTGCCAATCAATGTCGATATAGCGGTAAGCAAACACTCCACAACCTACGGGACTGACGCCGATGGCTTTGTCTTCCATGCCCATTTCGGCAATGACTTCAGCCACAAGCTTATGTACAACACCGTGAGAACAGCCCGCACAATAGTGCATGGCTGTGTCGTTCATGAGTCTTGGTTTCTCGTAAACTAAGTTTTCAGGTGATATGATGTCTTTATTCATTATCAATAAGTTTAGTCTTTAGAGCGTTTACTATTTCTTCGGGATCAGGCACAATACCGCCTAATCGCCCGAAATGTGCCACGGGAATGGTGCTTCCTACAGCCAGTTTGACGTCTTGAATCATTTGACCTGCGTTGATTTCTGCCACGAGTATCCCTTTCTTTCCTGCTGCAGTCTTGCGCAATTCCTTTTCAGGGAAGGGCCAAAGTGTAATCAGGCGGAAGAGTCCGAGCTTGATATCATGCTCCCGGGCAATCTCCATGCTCTTCTCTGCAATGCGGGCTGCACTGCCGAAAGCTACGACAATATAGTCAGCATCATCGCATTTCGACTGCTCACAACGTGTTTCATTGTCTTTAATTTGCTGATATTTCTCTTGCAGATGCAAGTTTTTTTGTTCCATCACTTCAGGCATCAGTTCAAGCGAAGTGATGATGTTAGGAGTACGATCTTTTGTGTGTCCGGTAGAAGCCCAAGGACATTCACGCAGGATTTCGGCCTCTGTGCGGCGCGGTTTCATTGGTGGAAGTACCACTTTCTCCATCATCTGGCCGATGACTCCGTCGCTTAGAATCATTGCGGGATTACGGTATTTGAAAGCCAAAGTGAAAGCAAGATCAACGAAATCTGCCATTTCCTGCACTGAATTTGGTGCGAGAACGATGACGTTGTAGTCGCCGTTTCCACCACCACGTGTGGCTTGATTATAGTCGCTTTGACTGGGTTGGATGGTTCCCAAGCCTGGACCGCCGCGCTGAACATTCACGATTACGCCTGGCAATTCAGCACCGGCCATGTAAGAAATACCCTCTTGCATCAATGCAATTCCAGGGCTTGAACTGCTCGTGAGTACGCGCTTCCCTGCACCAGCTCCGCCATATAGCATATTGATTGAAGCCACTTCGCTCTCTGCCTGCAAGACAACCATACCGGTCGTTTCCCATGGTTTGAGCTGTGCTAAGGTTTCAATGATTTCGCTTTGTGGAGTAATCGGGTAGCCGAAATAGCCGTCGGTGCCACATCTGATGGCTGCATGAGCGATGGCTTCGTTGCCCTTCATGAGTTTAACTTCTTTCTCTTCCATAGATTTGCTCTTGTTTAATCAAGTTTCTTTCGATAGACAGTAATGCATCCGTCGGGACAAACGATAGCACAAGATGCACAACCTATGCAGTCATCCGGACGGACAGCTTCGGCAAACGGATAACCGCTTACGTTGACTTTTCTATCAGCCAAGGCGATAACGGCTTTCGGACAGGCCACAACACAAAGCGAACAGCCCTTACACCGGTCCTCGTTTACCACGATGGCACCAACTACTTTTCCCATAATGTGATTGATATGTGTTTGTTGTCTATGGCAATCCTAAGGATTATACATATCCTTACAGTAGAAGGCATAAATGTCTTCAAGCATCTTCTTGGCTTCAACGGCAGGACTTTCAGGATTGAGTGCGATAGATTCCATATAGGCTTCCATGGCACGTTTGAAGTCACCCTGTCGGCGAAACTCATTGCCAAGTGTGTAAAATTCTTCGGATGTCATGTCATAAAATGTCTTTGCTTAAACAAAATTACGATGCACAAAGACTTTCAACAAACATTCGGAATAATTTTAAGCTATATTAAAATAGTTTTGCTTAAAAGTGCGCACACGCCCTAAAGAATGTGCAGAAAACTAAACATAATTATCCCAATCGTCAACAAGCTGCGTCATGGTGTCGTATAATACATTGGCACCTTCATCAAGAAGTGAGACATCTGGCAGTGGTCCACTATTGATAGCAACGGTGAAGATGCCTGCACTGACACCGGCACGAACACCGAGTGGTGCGTTCTCAACTACGATTCCTTCGTTTAGTTGCAGGTTTCCAGCCTTTCTGAGTCCCGTGAGATAAGGATCGGGATAGGGCTTTCCACGTTTTACGTCGTAGGCAGTTGTGATATGATCTTCATCAAGATATTGTCTAAAGTCATGAAGCAGACGCTCAATAAGCGGTCGCTGACCACTGCCTGTAACCACATTCACCGTCATGCCTGAACGCTGAATTTTCTCCATAATACTGAAAACGCCGTCGAAGATTGGGGCTTCCGGCATGGCATGGAATAGGCGGGTTTTCTCGTCATACATGCGTTGTGCTTCCTCAAGACTGATGTCCTTGTCCTGTTGTTGCTTGACAAACAGACGGATGGTATCAATACCTCGTGCGCCTTCTGTGGCGTAAGCATCAGCTGTTGTCATGTGAATACCAAACTTCTTCATGCTTTCTTGCCAGGCAATAGCATGGAGAGGCATACTGTCATAGAGTACACCGTCCATATCAAAAAGCACAGCTTTGGGACAGAAATGCCCAAAGCCGTGTTCTTTCAAGTATTGTTTTATCTCGTTTTTCATTTATAAACGTTCGCGGATAGCCTTGCTTTCAGCTTCATAGCCAGGCTTATTGAGCAGTGCAAACATGTTTTTCTTATAGGCTTCTACACCCGGTTGATTGAATGGGTTCACTTGAAGTAGGTTGCCACTGATGCCACATGCAATCTCAAAGAAATAGATAAGCTGACCGATGTAGTAGGCATTTAAGCGTGGAATACTAATGCGAATGTTAGGCACTCCGCCGTCAACATGAGCCAAACGAGTGCCGAGTTCTGCCATCTTATTCACGTCGTCAACGCGCTTTCCCTCAAGGAAGTTGAGGCCATCAAGGTTTTCTTCATCGTGTGGGAAGAGCAGTTTATGCTCTGGTTCCTCTACACTGATCACGGTTTCGAAGATAGAACGCTCGCCTTGTTGTATCCACTGTCCCATTGAATGCAGGTCAGTTGTGAAGTCACATGCTGCCGGGAAGATGCCTTTATTGTCTTTTCCTTCACTCTCACCATAAAGCTGTTTCCACCATTCTGCAAAGAAATGAAGCTTCGGTTGGAAGTTAACGACAATCTCAATCTTCTTCCCTGCCTCGCTGTAAAGACCGTTGCGAACAGCTGCATACTGTGCGGCGGGGTTCTTTTCAAACGGTACATTCTTGCCGCATGCACGTTCCATTTCCTGTGCACCACTAACGAGTTCTTTCACATCGAAGCCTGCACAAGCGATTGGAAGCAGGCCAACAGGAGTGAGAACAGAGAAGCGTCCGCCGATATTATCAGGGATAATGAAACTCTTGTAACCTTCTTTGTCGGCGCAAGTGCGGGCTGCTCCTTTTTTAGCATCAGTCACTGCAACGATTACATCCTTAGCTTCTGCCTTGCCACGTTGTGCTTCACACTGTTTCTTCAGCAGGCGGAAGGTGAGTGCGGTCTCTGTAGTTGTGCCGGATTTGCTGATGTTAATGACACCGAATTTCTTGTTCTTAAGATATTCTGTGAGTTCAAAGAGATAGTCTTCACCGATATTATTGCCTGCAAAGAGAATGGTTGGGTTCTTCTTGTCGGCTACTAACCAAGCGAAACTGTTGCTGAGTGCCTCAATAACAGCACGTGCACCAAGATAGGAACCACCAATACCCGCAACGACAATAACTTCGCACTTGTCATGCAAAGTGTTGGCCGTTGCCTGGATTTCATCAAGGAATTCAGACGTGATACTTGACGGCAAGTGGAGCCAACCAAGGAAATCGTTACCCGGACAAGTACCGTTTTCAAGAGCTTCTTGAGCGGCTTTGACCTGACTTTCGTAAGCTTCAACAGCTCCGGATTTTAGGAACTGTGCAGCTTTTGTAATGTCTAAACTGATATTTTTCATTGTTTTTTGTTATTATCCTGACCTTATAGATTGTACAAGATCATTGACTATCTAAAATTATCTGTTAATGTTTGGATGACTTTCTGTGGCGTATTATGCTCGTATAAGATGCTATAGACGGCATCAAGTATAGGCATATTCACACCAACATGACCATTGATTTCCTTCATGCACTTTGTTCCGAAGTAGCCTTCTGCAATCATTTCCATTTCAATCTGTGCACTTTTCACCGAATATCCTTTGCCAATCATCATGCCGAATGTACGGTTACGGCTGAAATTACTATAGCCGGTAACAAGCAAGTCGCCTAAATAGACACTGTCACTGATATTGCGTTGTGCAGGATAAACCGCTGTAAGAAAGCGGTTCATTTCCTGAATGGCGTTGGAAAGGAATACAGCTTGGAAGTTATCTCCATACTTAAGGCCGTGGCAAATGCCTGCTGCAATGGCATAAACATTCTTTAATACGCCTGCATATTCAATGCCAACGATGTCCATTGAAGTCTCTGTCTTGATGAATTCGGTAGAGATGACATTGGCAAAAGCTTGAGCTTTTTCCATATCGGCACAGCCAATGGTCAGATAGGAGAGGCGTTCAAGTGCCACTTCCTCAGCATGTGAAGGGCCACTTACACACGCAATGTTCTCGTATGGAACGTTCCACACCTGGTGAAAGTATTCAGATACCACAAGGTTTTCATCGGGAACAATGCCTTTTATAGCACTGACAATGAACTTATTGTGCAATGGAACCGTGAGCTTCTGTAGGTGGTTCTTCAGGTAAGGCGACGGAGTTACGAGCACAAGCGTGTCATATTCGCACACGATATGGTTGAGGTCGCTCGAAAACTCAATTTCGTTGATATCGAAATGTGCCGCTTGCAGGTAGGCCGGATTATGCCCCAATCGCTTGAATTCGGCTATTCTGTCGTCACGACGCATATACCAACCGATGTGATGTTCATGCTTCACAACTAATTTGGCAAGTGCCGTGGCCCACGAACCACCGCCAATAATGGCTATCTTTCCACAGTTATTCATTTGCTTGGTCTATCCAATTCTGAATTTGTTCAACGGAAGGTTTCTCGTAATTCAACTTGTATTTCTTGTTGATTTCACCGAGTTTCTGTTGCAATCCCTGTGCTTTCTCGTCCTTGATGTCGCTGATGAGGTTGAAACCAGCCTTGCGAAGCACGTAGACCCAATTCTCTTCAACGCCTAATTCTGCCCATTCCTTGATGCTGCTTTGTGGCATCTTCGCTTCCGGTTTCATCTGTGGGAAGAGCAAAACTTCCTGGATGAACTCCTTGCCTGTCATCAACATGCAGAGTCGGTCGATACCAATTCCAATACCGGATGTAGGAGCCATGCCGTATTGTAGGGCGCGCAAGAAGTCTTGGTCGATAATCATTGCCTCGTCATCTCCCTTGTCAGCCAACTTCATCTGTTCCTTGAAGCGTTCTTCCTGATCGATAGGATCGTTCAACTCGGAATAGGCATTGGCAAGCTCTTTGCCGTTCACCATAAGCTCGAAACGTTCGGTCAAGCCTGGTTTTGAACGGTGCATCTTGGTCAACGGACTCATTTCTACAGGGTAATCTGTAATGAATGTCGGCTGAATAAAGGTGCCTTCGCAGAACTCTCCAAAGATTTCATCAATGAGTTTACCTTTACCAAAGGTCTCATCTATACCCTCCATCTTCAGGTCTACGGTAGCAATCGTGCGGATTTCGTCCTCATTCTTCCCTGCAAGATCAAAGCCGGTCTTCTCCTTAATGGCCTCAAGTATAGGCAAACGACGGTAAGGTGCTTTGAAAGAAACCGTGTTTTCACCATTCTTCACCTCTGTACTGCCGTTGTTGACAGCCTTACAAATGGTTTCAAGAAGTTGCTCGGTGAAACTCATCATCCAGTTATAATCCTTGTATTGCACGTAGAGTTCCATGCAGGTAAACTCCGGATTGTGGAACTTGTCCATACCTTCGTTGCGGAAGTTCTTGCCGATTTCATATACACCTTCAAAGCCGCCGACGATCAATCTCTTCAGATATAGCTCGGTAGCAATACGCATATACATGTCAATGTTAAGCGCATTGAAGTGTGTGATGAATGGGCGTGCACTCGCACCCCCTGCAATACTCTGCAGCGTTGGCGTCTCCACTTCGGTATATCCGTGTTCATCGAAGAAGTTACGCATGGTGCGTAAGATGGTAGCACGCTTGAGAAAAGTTTCCTTTACGCCGTCGTTGACAATCAAATCCACGTAGCGTTGACGGGCACGAAGCTCTGGATCATCAAACTTATCGTAGGCAACACCATCCTTATATTTAACGATTGGCAGCGGTTTCAGGCTCTTGCTGAGGAGTGTGATCTCCTTGGCATGCACACTGATCTCGCCTGTCTGGGTTCTGAAAACGAAGCCTTTTACGCCGATAATATCACCGATATCGAGCAGTTTCTTAAACACTTTATTGTATAAGTCCTTATTCTCATCAGGACAAATATCGTCACGTGAGATGTAAACTTGTATGCGGCCTTTGCTATCCTGAAGTTCAGCGAAGCTGGCTTTACCCATGATTCGGCGACTCATCATACGGCCGGCAATCACTACCTCGCGTTGTTTTTCGTCATCATTAAACTCATCCTTGATATCGGTTGAGTATGCGTTTGTAGGATATTCTGCTGCAGGATAGGGATTAATACCCATGTCACGCAGTTCCTGGAGACACTGTCTGCGAATGATCTCCTGTTCACTAAGCTCTAAAACGTTCATCTTTATGTTCGAATATATACATTACTTTGATTATGCAAAGTTAATAAATTATTCTGAATACCTACCTCTTTTATTGTTTTTTATGGTTCAATCTGTATGATGTTTCAACCGTTTCTTCATAGTCTTCCGAATGAGATAAAGATTGGATTTTCAACAGATAAAAGAATGAAACAGTATTAATTCTTCTTTCATGTCACAAACTTTAGCCTCTCATTCCCTGCTCCCCATTTCCCTTTCTTCATTACATTAATTCCTCATTCCACACTTCTCATTCCACATTTTTTATTATCTTTGCACCCGAATTCAAATGAACCGAGTGCTTGATAAACCTCGTAAAAAACAAGAAATGACAAAAGAAAAGAACCAAGTCAGTGTGCTGTTCATGCTTTTCAGCATACTTTTCTGCGTTTGTCTAATTACGGCAAACGTACTCGAAACAAAGCAGATATCCGTTGGAAAGATTAGTCTTACCGGTGGATTAATCGTGTTCCCAGTGTCTTACATCATTAATGATTGCGTGTGTGAAGTGTGGGGTTATCAGAAAGCCCGACTGCTCATATGGGTCGGTTTCGCCATGAACTTCTTCTTTGTTGCCCTTGGTGCGCTTTGTGATGCTATTCCGGGAGCACCTTATTGGAATAATGAAGCGGGCTTTCATGCCATTTTCGGTCTTGCACCACGCATTGCAGCAGCTTCGTTTGTGGCCTTCCTTGTGGGCAGTTTTATCAATGCTTACGTGATGAGCAAGATGAAACTACTCGACAATGGACGCCATTTCTCGGCGCGTGCCATATTGAGTACGGTCTTCGGAGAGTCTGCCGACTCACTCATCTTCTTCCCTTTGGCCCTCGGAGGTGTAGTTCCTGCGCTGGAATTGCCTAAGCTGATGTTGTGGCAGGTGGTGCTCAAGACGGGGTATGAAATTATCGTTTTGCCTTTGACGATACGCATTGTAGGTTATTTGAAACGTCATGAAGGCGAGGATGTCTATGATAACGGCATCAGTTATAACGTGTTGAAAATATTTAATCTGTAAGCAATGGAAAGAAAAGATGAAGGCCTTCAGGCCTTGGGAGCCAAGACAAAATATCGCATGGACTATGCTCCCGAAGTGTTGGAAACGTTCAACAACAAGCATCCGGAGAATGACTACTGGGTCAGGTTCAATTGTCCTGAGTTCACTTCTCTGTGTCCTATCACCGGACAACCCGACTTTGCAGAGATCCGTATCAGTTATATTCCGGGCGAGAAAATGGTTGAAAGCAAGAGTCTTAAACTCTATCTGTTCAGCTTCCGCAATCATGGTGACTTCCATGAAGACTGTGTCAACATCATCATGAAAGACTTAATCAAGCTCATGCAACCGAAATATATCGAGGTGATCGGCCTCTTCACGCCACGTGGAGGCATCAGCATTTACCCTTATGCCAACTATGGTAAGCCGGGTACGAAGTATGAAAAGCTGGCCGAAGAAAAGCTGATGCAGGGACTCCCGCAATCACTTTAAGAGCTTTATAAGCTGAGATTTTAGCAGAATTCAGTGCTTATGTGCACCCGATATGAATGAGGAAAGCAGCATGATGCAAGAGTATCATGTTGCTTTTTTGTTGATTTTTTTATGAGAAAAAAGGGGTCTTGTAACAGAGGTAAATAGAAAAGGGAAAGCGAAAATAATCTCTTTGAAAGGCAATTTCCTTGAGATGATTTCGCTTTTTGTAGGCGTTGGTTTTCCCATTTGCGTCAAATTACCTTGTCATATGACGCAGATGGCGTGCTGTTATGACGCAGAACACGCACTCATTTGACGCTGATTGCAAGCTGTTTTGACGTGAAATAGGTGTGGAAAATAGCGTTTTTTATTTCATAATTTGTTTGAAATTGTGTAATGACTTGATTGTCAACAGCTTGCCAACTCAAAGAATACAGCGCTTATTTCGACCGAAAGTATTTTCATTTTCAAATACGTTAGCCTTATAAAGGCTTTTGTTTGATTTTTTCAAGAGATAGGAGTGGGGAGTGGAAGAAAATCAATATGCCATTCTGATTGCTCGGAAAAAATGTGTAACTTTGTAGCTTGTAATCAGTTGTTTATGGCATTTTCTGTTCTCATATCAGTATATCAGCGTGAAAAACCGCAATATCTTGAGCAGGCACTTGAAAGCTTGTTGGAGCAGACTTTGCTGCCCACAGAGGTGGTTATCGTTGAAGATGGACCGCTGACCGAAGAGCTTTATGCGGTCATTGAGGCTTTTAAGACTCGATTTGCAGCAACGGTAAGCGTTGTCCTGCCACGTAACGTTGGACTCGGACTTGCCCTGAATCATGGATTAAAAGAATGTCATTATCCCATTGTGGCACGCATGGATAGTGATGACATTTGCAAGCCCCGGCGCTTTGAAAAGCAACTCGAAATCTTGAGAACGCATAAGGAAATAGATGTTGTGGGAAGTTGGATTGATGAGTTTCTGGGAACGAAAGAAAATATTATTTCTACGAGAAAAGTCCCTGAAACACATCAGGAAATCCTACATTTTGCCCGATACCGCAACCCCATGAATCATCCCACCGTGATGTTTCGCAAGGCTGTTATTGAGGCAGTTGACAGTTATCATGACTTCCCACTCTTTGAAGATTACGACCTTTGGGTGCGGGCTTTGCAGCATGGAGTCAGCTTCTATAACATTCAAGAGAGCCTGCTGTGGTTCAGACTTTCCTATGAAGCATTCCGTCGGCGCGGTGGAGTTCACTATATAAAAGCCGAAAGCAGATTTCAAAAACGACTCTATCAATGTGGTTTTATCAGTCTGTCCGCTTTTCTTCAAAACGTTATTATCAGGCTTACTGTCAGGCTTTTACCCAACAGACTACGTAAATTCATTTATATTTTAAGGATAAGAAAATAACAAAGTTGTTCTTTTTGCGTTCTTATAATATAAGAAGAAACAGACCAAAACTACTCATGACAATATTAAAGAACGGTTATATACTTGATGGAATGAATGCATTTGAACGCGAAACCAAGCGTTTGATTGATTTGTTCGTAGCCTTAGTTTGTATCGTCATTTTCTCTCCCCTGTTTTTGTTTTGCTATGTAGCCATCAAGCGGGAAGACGGTGGACCTGCTATTTTCAAACAGGAACGCATAGGCCGTTTCGGTCGACCTTTCACGATTTACAAGTTCAGAAGCATGACTGTCAATGCGGAACATAATGGCCCGGCCCTTTCCAATCATTCTCATGACAAGCGACTTACCAAGATAGGAAAGTTCTTACGGCAGCGCCATTTGGATGAACTTCCACAGCTATGGAATGTGGTTAAGGGCGACATGGCATTCGTAGGACCACGCCCCGAGCGTCAATTCTATATCGATAAGATTATGAAAGAAGATCCGCGTTATCGCTGTTTATATCAAATCAGGCCTGGAGTTACAAGCTATGCGACCCTATATAACGGCTATACTGATACCATGGAAAAGATGCTTATGCGTCTTCAAATGGATTTATACTATTTGGAACACCGCAGCTGGTGGCTTGATTTGCGCATCCTTTCCCTTACTTTTCTGCGCATTTCTTTTGGGAAAAAGTTCTGAAAGAAGGCCTTTTGCTGTTTGAACTCCTATCTTCAGACTTCATATTGTGTCTTAGGAAAGGGCGTTACGCAAGATACAAAGGAAAATAGAAAGCCCTCGGATTAAATCTTTCTCAACATCAATCTCAACGTTTTCGAACGCAAGATCAACTTATTGTTTGACAGGCTTTCGATTTCAAATCCTTCCTTCAAGCCATTCACTCCATAGGGCCTTACAATATTGACATCCGTGATTTTAATGTCGTCAACGTCGCGGTCTGACAGATAAGGTGAGTCAAGAAAGAGGCTGTCTCCACGATGTTCAAAACTGAAATAGAGGTCAGAATATCCTCCTTTTGTATCTCTCATTTCGAGCAAACGACCTTGAAAAGCCCAGGTTCTTCCACTTGTTTTCAAGTCTGATGTATGTTGGGTTGCAAGCGTGTCTACGGCTATCAGCTGCCAGAAACCATCGAGTTTGCCGTTGTTGGAGAACTCGATTTCACAGCTTGTAAGCAGCAGAAAGGCTGCAAATAGGAATGTTATCTTTTTCATTTTCTTGTGCGTTTGAAGTTTAGAACACCTGATTTAGTGATTGTGAACTGCAGACCGGTGTTGTTGCCATACAGCTTTCCACGGTCTAATCCAAAGGCTCCTTTCACGCTCCAATCAGCAAATCGCGAACTTTTGGGGCATGTATAGCCGGCCTCAAGAAGCAGACTGAAGTTCTTTCGTGGGTCGGAATAGAATTCATAATAAGTGCCAAACCCTTTTTGATAGGTAGCCAAAAGACGGTAATTCAGGCTTTCGGAAAGTCTTCCTTCAGCTCCTAAGTGCCATGCAATGAAGCGATTGTTCTTCACTTCTATCGTTCCATCGGTGTTATAAAGCGGCGACATGTAGAGCGGATTGCCCATCACCATGCCCCAATGTTGCCAACCTGTGAAGAGATAATGATTGTAGTAGCTGTCCCGCCCGCATATATGTTCGTTGATATTTGCCGTGTGGTCGTGGTAAACAGGGCCTCCCTGATACTTCGTGTAGAGGTATTCGACAACCATTTTCCTTAGCCATGGTGTCTGTTTCAGTCGCAGTTCAGCCCCCAGCATCCAGTCTTTGAAGTCATAAGCGAAGTATTTCGATTTCACGTGCCGATGTTTGTCGGCGCCCTTTCCCCAGCCGTTTTTATTGATATGTATCATCTCTGAGTTGTCTTCAAAGTATTGATCGGCATAGAAACTCAAGCCCCATTTCGCGTTGTCATAGTTCAGACGGGCTACCCAACTGCCTACTTGGTTGCCCTCGGCATTGATGAAATTGCCGTCGGTTACATCTGTTCCGCCTGGGAAAAAGGCATTCCAGAACGAGCGAAGACTGTTGCTGCTCTTGGTTTCCTTCATTCGATTGCCGTCTCGGAGATATGATTTCCCACCGAATTGGCATGCCATTTCAAGACCTAATTCAACAGAAAAGGGGAAGTTTCGCTCGGGATTTCCAATCATCAGATAGCCTGCTTTGCTGTGATAGAATGTTCCTTCCGTATATCGGTTTTGCTTTTCCGTGAAGCTGCGTTGCCATGCATCATCCGTCGGTTTGCCGTAGGCGATATGCCCTTTCAGTCGCAACCAACTCTTCGTGAAAGGCAAAATCCAGTATTCGGGCAGTGCAATGCGTACTTGGGGAATAGGTCTTGCGTTGATACCGAATGTCTGTGAACCCGATGAAAGCATGTTATCTTTCAGCTCCATCGGCTGTTCTTTGGCCCCGATAGTCAGCACACCATGCAGCCATCGGGCTTCAACAAAGGCCTGTTGAACAACAAATTGGCTCGTGAAACCATTGGGAAGAACCAAATCTATGCCGTATCCGATGCCCCAGCGACGTGCAGAATCGCGTTGCAAGGGGCGCATCAAGGATGCTCGGAGATAACCGTTTGTATGCTTGAGTGAGCTTAATCCATAGCGATTGGCTGTCAACCAAAGTGGCGTTTTGCCTTTAGACAGGCTCTCTTGCCATGTCAGTTGGCAGCTAAGCTCTTGGGTAAGGTCGCGTTTCCCGACACTGTCTGTCTGATGATTGAGCGCAAGTAGCGGTGTCGAAGCCAACAGGAAAAGTCCCATTGTGACTGCTGTTCTTATGTTTTTTGTCATATATGGAAATCGTTTGAAATTCAAAATACAGCCCAAGCCCTTAATAGTTAGCACGCAGAAAGGCCGTCGAGCATAGCCCGGAGCACGTTTACGGCGGCCTCAACTGTTGGAATCTGGCTGACGGTCAACAGTCTTCGTGTGCCCACTTGCTTGAAGTCGCACTGCCGTGGATGGTTACCTACGTAGTTGATGACGGCAGAAAAGGTCTTGCTTTGATAATAAGCACTGTCGGGATTAGCCACAAACTGCATGTTCATCTTGCCCTGCCGGAGCATGATTTTCTCACAACCAAGGCGCTTGCCCAACCTGCGAAGCGGCACCACTTGCATCAGTTCGAGTGCTTCATGAGGCACTTCGCCGAAGCGGTCCACCAACCGTTGACGGTAAGTTTCAAGGTCGTTATCATTGTTGATGTTGTCCAATTCGCGATAAAGCAACATACGTTCGCTGCTTCCCGGCACGTAGTTGTCGGGGAAATACATTTCGAGATCGCTCTCAATGGCACAGTCTTCAACGAATTCATCGCCACTGATGTCTTTGCCTTGTGCTATCTGTTCGGCATAGAGCTCATGGAACTCATCGTTCTTAAGCTCTGTAACGGCTTGGCTAAGTATCTTCTGATAGGTCTCATATCCTAAGTCTTCCATGAATCCACTCTGCTCTGCGCCGAGCAAATTCCCTGCACCTCGTATGTCAAGATCCTGCATGGCAAGGTCGAAGCCGCTGCCCAATTCAGAGAAATTCTCAAGAGCTTCGAGTCTGCGTCGGGCCTCGGGAGTAAGCGAAGTCTTAGGAGGTGCGAGCAAATAGCAAAAGGCTTTGCGGTTACTTCGCCCCACACGGCCTCGCATTTGGTGCAGATCGCTGAGCCCAAATCGGTGGGCATCGTTGATAATCATGGTGTTGGCATTGCTGATATCAATACCGTTTTCAACGATAGTCGTAGAGAGAAGCACGTCATAGTCATAGTTCATGAAGCCCATGAGTACTTTTTCAAGTTTGTCAGGTGGCATTTGTCCGTGGCCAATGGCTACCCGACAATCGGGCACATACTTATGGATGAGGTTGGCAATCTCCTGTAATCCGTTGATGCGGTCATGCACAAAATAGACTTGCCCGTTGCGACTCATCTCGAAATTAATGGCATCTGCAATCACTTCATGACTGAAAGTAGCCAGTTCTGTGTGTATAGGATAGCGGTTAGGTGGCGGAGTTCGGATGATACTCATATCGCGGGCACCCATTAAAGAGAACTGCAATGTGCGCGGAATAGGGGTTGCAGACATCGTCAGTGTATCGACATTGGTCTTCATCTTGCGCAGTTTCTCTTTCGTAGAAACGCCGAATTTCTGTTCTTCATCAATGATGAGAAGTCCCAAGTCGTGCCATTTCACCGACTTACCGAGTAGCTTATGTGTGCCGATTAATATATCAATCTTGCCGTCTTCAAGGTCAGTCAACACCTGTTTTGTCTGCTTCGCCGACCTTGCCCGTGAGAGATAATCCACCCGAACAGGCATACCTTTCAGGCGATTCTTAAAAGTTTGGTAGTGCTGATAAGCCAAGACAGTGGTCGGAACGAGTACAGCGACCTGCTTACTATCGCATGCAGCCTTGAAAGCTGCACGCACTGCAACCTCTGTTTTGCCGAAACCAACGTCGCCACAAACAAGCCGATCCATCGGTCTTTGACTCTCCATATCGGCTTTAACGTCTTGAGTTGCCTTGCTTTGGTCGGGAGTATCCTCGTAAAGAAAACTTGCTTCAAGTTCATGTTGCAGGTAACTGTCACCGCTGAAGGCATAACCTTTCTCATGACGGCGCTGTGCATAGAGCTTAATGAGGTCGCGGGCAATGTCCTTAATGCGTTTCTTGGTTTTCTCTTTCAACCTATCCCACGCTCCCGTTCCAAGCGTACTGAGGCGTGGAGGCTCGCCTGTATCTGCCCGACGGTACTTACTTATCTTGTAAAGTGAATGGATACTGACATCTACTTTGTCGTTATGTTGGTAGATGATGCGTATCATTTCCTGATAGCTGTTGCCTGCAGGAACGCGCACAAGTCCTCCAAATTTGCCGATACCGAAGTCCACATGAACAATGAAGTCGCCTGGTTCCATCTCCTGAAGTTCCTTCATTGTGAGCGCCATCTTGCCTGCTCGGGCGCCGTCGCTTTTGAGATTGTACTTATGGTAGCGGTCAAATATCTGATGATCGGTAAAGAAACAAAGCTTCAGAGCATCGTCGGTGAAGCCTTCATGCAGTGTTCTGTTGACCGGTTCGAATGCGATTGACCGCGCTTTCTGCGAGTCCATGTCGGCAAAGATGTCTTTCAAACGCTGGGTTTGCTTGTCACTGTCGGCCAGAATATAAAGCTTGTAGCCCTTTAGGATATAGTCTTCGAAAGTGTCAACCAATAGGTCGAAGTTCTTATGGAACAGCGGTTGAGGCGTAATCTTGAATTTCAAGACATCATATTTCTTGGCTTTCTGCGTAGCCATTACCCCTGTTTTGCCGGCATTCATGCCAAATTCTATCCTGCGAAATGTTGCGGCATCCTCTGTAAACTGATAGGGCGTAATGAGCGATTTCTCCTTGTTGAGTTCGCTCATTATCTGCTTCTGTTCCATTTCTGTGGCCCCTTCAAGTCGCTCTGTGACGGCTTGTCTGGAGAAACCTTCAGCATATACGTGCTCAATAACATCGTGGATGTAGGCAAAGTCTTTTGCAACAAGCACGGTATCTGACGGCAGAAACTTCAGAAAAGAAATCTTTTCGGTGGCTGACGTGGCCAATTCGGGCACGATTTCTATATCGCTCTGCTTGTCTTTCGATAACTGGTCTTGCACTTCAAAGGTGCGGATCGTGTCGATTTCACGGCCGAAAAAGTCAATACGGTAGGGGTATTCACAACTAAACGAATAGACATCGAGGATGCTTCCACGCACGGCAAACTGCCCCGGTTCATATACATAATCAACCTCTTGGAAGCCATAATCGCGCAGCGTATGGGCCACATCGGTGATATCTATCTGCTGTTGTCCGGTCTTTAAGGACAGCCGACGTTCATCCAGATGCTTCTTGGAAACCACCAATTCGGCCAAAGCTTCGGGATAAGAAACGATGAACAATGCTTCATGGGCTTTGACATCGCGGGCCGAAACCTTTGCCAACACCTCGGTTCTCAGTATTTCATTGGCGCTGTCTCGCTGCCCATACTTGACCGAACGCTTATAGCTTGACGGGAAGAACAATACGTTCTCCGTGCCCATTACCTGTGTGAGGTCGTGATAGAAATAGCCGGCTTCGTCGGCATCTTGAAGCACAAAGAGAAACGTTTGTACGGTTTTCTCGGCCACAGATGCAAACAACAGCGGCGTTGCTGAGGCCTGCTGACCTTGTAAAAAGATGTTACCGCCTTGCTTATCCTGTAGTAATTTGAGCAATGCTCCCGTTTGGGGAGCCATTGCATAGAGCTGTCTGATGTCTTTAATATCCAAACCTAAGCCTTGATTTTAGGGTATTTACGAAACCAACCGTCAAGCCGAAGGCGCATCACTCCAAAGAAAGCCTCGCCAAAAATGCCGCCACTCATCTTGCTTGTTCCCTCTCGGCGGTTGACGAAAACCACAGGAACCTCCTTGATTTTGAACCCAATCTTATGGGCAGTGTACTTCATTTCAATCTGGAAACCATAGCCTTTGAAGCGCACTTCGTCTAAAGGAAGCGTTTCAAGAACGTGGCGTTTGTAGCACACAAAGCCTGCCGTGGTGTCGTGAACCTTAAAGCCTGTGACAATACGTACATATTTGGAAGCGAAGTAACTCATCAGTACACGGCCGATAGGCCAGTTCACAACGTTCACTCCACTGACATATCTTGAGCCGATGGCAACGTCGAAACCCTCGTCATGTGTAGCCGCATAGAGTCGCGGAAGGTCGTTAGGGTCGTGACTGAAATCGGCATCCATCTCGGTGATATAATCGTAGCCGTGAGCCAAAGCCCATTTGAAACCGGTGATATATGCCGTGCCAAGTCCTAATTTTCCCTTGCGCTCAATGATAAAAAGACGGTTATCGAACTCGCTTTCTATCAGTCGATGCACGATAGAAGCGGTGCCGTCAGGACTTCCATCATCAATAACGAGGATGTGAAAACACTTTTCCAAGCCGAAAACGGCACGTATAATCTTCTCGATATTCTCCTTCTCATTGTAAGTAGGAATTATCACAATAGAATCACTTTCATGCATAGCGATGTTCGTTTTTATATCTTGCAAACTTACATAAAATAATTGAATTTTATGCTTTCGAATTGGAAAAAGAATGCAAAAGGATAGTTGCTGTGGCTTAAAAAGCCACAGAACAGGGCTAATGTTGAATTGTTTTAATTCATAATTCACAATTCATAATGCATAATTATAATGTGAATACCTACCTACTTCCCCGCAAATTGGCTCTCCCCTCCTTGGGAGGGGCCGGGGGAGGCTCCGAAAGTTCAAGTCCCCCT
>SKDY01000177.1_pt1 | contig 57891 bp, 61 predicted proteins | sample 4826591 | NCBI WGS metagenome assembly SKDY01 (sample SAMN11008823, study PRJNA524170) | human gut metagenome | biome: Human fecal sample; material: Feces; isolation source: fecal sample from pouch patient p10, p22 | host: Homo sapiens | place: Israel: Tel-Aviv | collected 2016-06-15 | reverse complement strand
GTATACGACCGTACTGAAAGAGGATGGTTCTTATTTTTGAGGACCATTGAACCCGGGTGGTAACACGTGAAAACGTCCCGTAGCTGTAGTGGCTACGGGACGTTTTTTGTTTACGGATAGTTGAAGAAAGTGAGGAAGGAACGATGCAATATCTATGTGTCACCGCTCACCGATGTCTTTTTGTTGGTGAGGGGCTTGGTCAAAGTCGAATGTGATTTTTTGGAACTGGCAGCGGGCCAGACAAAATAACAGCTACGACAGATTAAGTCTTAAACAACAGGAGATTAGAAATTATGACAGTAGGAACCAAGGTACGTTATCACTTTGACCAGGTTGGATCATATCTACGTCCAGCAGCATTGAAGCAAGCACGCGCAGATTATGCGGCTGGGACAATCGACCACGAAACGCTTATTCAAGTGCAACATGACGAAATTCATGACTTGGTGGTTCACCAACATGAAGTCGGACTGAAGGATGTCACAGATGGTGAATTTGCTCGTTCATGGTGGCACCTCGACTTTTTGTGGGGCCTTACCGGGGTTAACCGATACACACAAGAAGATTCATACAAATTCCACGGCGAAAAAACGCGAACGGATAACGTCCAATTGACTGGCAAGATTGCTTTTAACCCAGAACACCCATTCTTTGAAGACTTCGCCTACCTGAAGTCAGTTGCGCCAGAAGGGACTGAACCTAAGTCAACGATTCCAGCGCCAACGTTGCTCTTCCGCGATGGTCGTTCAGACCGGGCCTTAGAGTTTTATGACAGCTGGGAAGCCTATCTAGATGACTTGGCGCAAGCGTACCATGACACGTTGCAACACTATTATGATTTGGGCAGTCGCTACGTCCAACTAGATGATACGACCTGGGCCTTCTTGATTAGCAAGTTGAACGAGTTCAGGAATGATCCGGCTGAGCGTGCTAAGTATGAAAAGATTGCAACGGACAGTGTTTATGTCATCAACAAGGCGTTGGATCACTTGCCAGAAGATTTTAAAATCTCAACGCACATTTGCCGAGGGAACTTCAAGTCAACGTATCTATTCGAAGGTGGTTATGCCCCGGTAGCAAAGTACCTTGGCCAATTGCATTATGACACCTACTTCTTGGAGTACGATGATGCCCGCTCAGGTGACTTTGAGCCGTTGCCTGAAATCTGGCAAGGTCGCGAAGACGTCACGATTGTGTTGGGATTGGTGACAAGTAAGTCTCCTAAGCTTGAGTCGGCCGAGGCAATTAAGAATCGCATTGCCGAGGCAGCGGAGTTAGTGCCACTAGAAAACTTAGCACTATCGACGCAGTGTGGCTTTGCCTCAACGGAAGAGGGAAACGCGTTGACGGAACAAGAAGAGTGGACGAAGTTATCATTCATCAAGCACATTGCGGATGAAGTTTGGGGGTAGGCGAAATGGTTAAGAGATTGGGAATTGTGATTGCTGGGGTCGTAGTGACTGGGACGTTGTTAGCGACAACGACGTCAATTCAGGCGGCGACGGTTAAAAAGGTGACGGTTGGATCAGTCACTGGAGATGCTGAAATTTGGCGTCATATTGCTGATTCATCGGCGGCGAAAAAGGCGCATGTGCAAATTAAGGTGAAAGAGTTCACGGATGGGGGAACCTTAAATAAGGCGACGGCTTCAGGTGAAGTCGATGTGAATGCCTTCCAATCATATGATTATTTCCATGCGTTCAATAAACAGACCGATACGGAGAAGTTAGCCGCACTTGGCACGACTTATATTGAGCCGATGGGTGTGTACTCAAAGGATTATCACAAGGTTAGTGATATTCCGGATGGCAGCACGATTGCGATTGCGCGCGATAATGCCAACGCGGCCCGTGGGTTACGCTTGCTTGCTAACGCTGGTTTGATTAAGTTGAAGGCGAACTTCTCAGCCTTGTCAGGCGTTGCTGATATTGCCGATAATCCACATCATTTCAAATTCAAGGAAATTGATGATACAACCGGGGTGTCATTAGTTAAGCAAGATGACTCAGTAGCGGCAGTACTGATTTCGAATTCAGTTTCACAAGCCGGTGGTTTGAATGTTTTGAAGGATTCAATTTATCATGAGTCAATCAATTCAGGCACGATTGGTAACATCAACATTTTGGCAACGCGTGAATCACAGGCCAACAACAAAACGTACAAGAAACTGGTGGCGCTATATCGCGACCCAGCAGTACAAAAGTGGATTAAGAACCAATACCACGGCACAAAGGTTGAAGTGAAGAAGCCTGTATCTTATTTGGAGGGAAAATAACATGGCAGAAGTTGAAAGTTTTACACTCGATCACACACAAGTTAAAGCGCCATATGTGCGCTTGATTGAAGAACAAGCCGGTCCAGCTGGTGGGACCATTGCAAATTATGATTTGCGCTTGGTACAACCAAATGAAACGTCGATTGAAACAGCTGGTATTCACACATTGGAACACCTGTTTGCGAGCCTAGTTCGTGATGAGTTGGATGGCATTATTGATATTTCACCATTCGGATGTCGTACCGGCTTTCATGTCATCAGTTGGCAAACATATACGCCAACACAACTTGCGGAAACATTCACCCGCGTTTTGCGCAAGATTCGTGATGAGATTACTTGGGATGATGTGCCCGCAACCACGATTCGTGAGTGCGGTAATTTCAAGGACCACAGCCTTCACTTAGCTAAGGCTTGGGCAGCGATTATCTTGGAGCAAGGATTGTCAGATGATCCATTTGTTCGTCATGTTGTAGAAGCATAATAAGTAAAACCAGGTCATTGGCCTGGTTTTTCTGTTATTATAGTAAGCATGAACGAGAAGATTAATTATGAGCAATTGAATGGCTTGGATTTGGCTTATTATGGGGATGCGGTGTACGAAGTGTACATTCGTCAACATTTGCTAGCCAAAGGGATTACCAAGCCAGCCCGTTTGCAACGTGAATCAAAGAACTACGTGTCAGCTAAGGCGCACGCAGCTTTGTTTGCGTTGATGGAAACGGATGACCTATTGACGGAAGAAGAGATGGCCTACTTTAAGCGTGGGCGTAATGCAAACTCACATACGAAGGCAAAGAATACGGACGTGGTTACGTACCGCATTTCAACTGGATTTGAGGCGCTAATTGGCTACTTGGCAGCAAGCGACCAACAAGCCCGTTTGGATGAGATTATTGCCTGGGTTTATGAACAAGTAGAAAGTGGACGAACGAGAGCAAATGGCACAACAAAGTAATAACCGAAACAAGCGCGATCGTGGCGGTAAGCCGGAGCGCAATAATAACCGTCGTGGGGCGGATCGCCGTTTTAATGACCGTGACCGCCAACCACGTGCAAAGCGTGCAGAACGACCAGAGTCAGACCAAGAGGATATTGCAGCACAAACTGAATTTGTGTTTGGTCACCACGCTTCTGTTGAAGCATTGAAGGGTGAAACGGAAATTAACAAGGTTTGGCTACAAACTGGTTTGACAGACAAGATTCGAAATGAAGTCATGACGCTAGCTAAGAAGCGTGGCTTGGTCATCCAAGATGCGCCCAAGGCTAAGCTTGATGAATTGACGGACGGTCAAAACCACCAAGGTGTCGTGTTATCAATTGCTGCATATGCATATGCAACGATTGACGACTTGTTTGCTAAGGCAGCTGAAAAGGACGAAGCACCTTTCTTCTTGGTACTGGATTCAATTGAAGATCCCCACAACTTGGGTTCAATCTTGCGAACGGCTGATGCGGCCGGTGTACACGGTATCATCATTCCAAAGCGTCGTGCTGTGCAATTGACCTCTGTTGTAGCGAAGACGTCCACTGGTGCGATTGAGCACGTGCCAGTTGCGCGTGTGACCAACTTGGTTCAAACGGTTGAACAATTGAAGGAACGTGGTTTGTGGGTCTTTGGCACGGATATGGATGGTAAGGACTACCGTCGTTGGGACGCTGCTGGACCAACTGCACTTATCATCGGTAATGAGGGTAAGGGCATCTCACCATTGTTGAAGAAGACGGTTGATGAGACGTTGACGATTCCAATGGTTGGACACGTGCAAAGTTTGAATGCATCCGTAGCAGCTAGTTTGCTCATCTATCAAGCATTTAATAGCCGCAACCCACTTTAAAATAAAGATTATGTGTAAAGGTACTATCTCGATGAACCGAGATAGTACCTTTTTTGCATAATCATGGCATACCAACCAACTTGTGGCATTGTATGAGATAAGGTAACCCACAAGGAGGACTTGATGATGGTGAAGCGAGTGCCGGACAATATAGAAGACATCATGAAATCAGCGAAGGGTGGCGACACAATTGCCATGCAAACGTTGAGTGGGCAACTAAGTGGTCTGATTTGGCGCGAATATACACGCCAAGATACCCAGATAAAGCCGAACGACTGGTATTCGGAAGCGCAGTACGTTTTATATCGGGCGTTGGCATCGTTACGAATTTTCACGTGGCCGACGCTGATTGCCTATTACGAAAAGGCACTTCGTCACCATGCGCAACAAGTGTGGCGACTTGAGTATCGAGTTGATTCATCGCTTGAGACTATTGCGCTGGAAGATGAAAAGCATGCAAATGGTGGTCGATTAGAAGAGACTACGATGCTTTATTATGAAGAATCACAGCATATTAAAGCATCGTTGCAAGCAATAGCATCAAAATTAACACCGAAAGAACAGCACTTTTTGCAGTTATGGTTATCAGGTTACAAGGTGGAGGAATGCGCGGAAATGTTGCATCGATCAAAATCATGGGGGTATTTGATGCGCCGCCAGATTCAGATTAAACTTTCCGTCGAGTTGTATGATGACTGAGATTAGTGATTGTGGTATAGTTAACAATAGATTAAATGAGAAAATAGATAGAGCGGAGACACATTATGGCAGCAAAGAAAGTCGCTTTAGCGTGCAGTGTCTGTGGATCACGAAACTATATGGTAACAAAGAAGCCAAATCGTCTTGAGCGTCTTGAAGTTATGAAGTTTTGCAAGTTCTGCGGACAACACACAATGCACCGCGAGACGATGTAAGCACCAGGTCGGCTAAACCGTTCTGGATACAGGAGTACATGACATGAAGTTTTTGGCTAGTGTTGTTGCGGAAATGAAGAAGGTTACTTGGCCTACTTTGAGTGAAAACGTCCGTGACACGTCAATTGTTTTGATGACTGGTTTGTTTTTCGCCGTTTTGTTCGGTGGCGCTGACTGGGTATTTGAGCAAGGGGTTACTTGGTTGTCTAAGTAAGCCGGTTGCGATATAATGAAAATATCGAAACGCAGATAATAAAACCCTCAGTCATGAGGGTTTTTAATTTACAAAAAATACAGGTATAACCTGAGGAGGCAATCATGGCAGTTGAGTCATACGATAAGCAATGGTACGTTTTGCACACATACGCTGGTTACGAGAACAAGGTTAAGGCCAACTTGGAATCACGTATCGAAACGATGGGGATGACTGACTACATCTTCCGCGTTATCGTGCCTGAGCAAGAAGTTGAAGTTGAGAAGGACGGCGAGACGAAGATCATCAAGGAAAATGATTTCCCAGGTTATGCCTTGGTTGAGATGATTATGACCGACGAGGCTTGGTACGTTGTCCGTAACACACCAGGTGTTACTGGTTTCTTGGGTTCTCACGGTGGTGGTTCAAAGCCAGTTTCATTGTTGCCTGATGAAGTTGACGACATGCTACAACGTATGAACATCGTTGAGCGTAAGGTAACTGAGCTTAACGTTGAAGTTGGCGAGACGGTTAAGATCGTTGCTGGTTCATTTGCAGGTATGCAAGGTGAAGTGACGGCTATCGATAACGACAAGCAAGAAGTAACGGTTTTGGTTGATTTCTTGGGTCGTGAAACGCCAACTGAAATCTCATTTAACGATGTGCAACCATTGATTTAATGGGAAACAGCGAAAATTAAGAATATTTAGTGAACGCCTGACTTGTCAAAAGTCAGGCGTTTTGTTATTATAATCTGGTATGTGTGGCAACACGCGTATGTGGGAGGCGTAAATCGAAACGCGCCATTACACCACAAACACGAAGGAGGAAACAATCGTGGCTAAGAAAGTTTCAAGCATTGTTAAGTTGCAGATTCCAGCCGGTAAGGCTACCCCTGCACCTCCAGTTGGACCTGCTTTGGGTCAAGCTGGTGTTAACATCATGGGATTCGCAAAGGAGTTTAACGCTCGCACTGCCGACCAAGGTGGTTTGTTGATCCCAGTAGTTATTACTGTATATGAAGATCGTTCATTCGAGTTCATCACTAAGACGCCTCCAGCAGCAGTTTTGTTGAAGAAGGCAGCCGGTGTTGAAAAGGGTTCTGGTGAGCCTAACACGAAGAAGGTCGCTACGGTTACTGCAGCACAAGTACGTGAAATTGCAGAAACTAAGATGCAAGATCTAAACGCGGCTGACGTTGATGCAGCTGTTCGCATGATCGAAGGTACTGCTCGTTCAATGGGCTTCACTGTTGAAGGCTAATTAACGGGTTCCGTACGGATCGCGTAGGAAACTAAGCATGATCAAGCGGGAGGTCAATGACCGTTTGACCGCATTTGCAAGGAGGAATAGCTACCATGGCTAAGAAGTATGGTAAGAAGTATTTGGCAGCCGCTGAAAAGATTGACAGTGCTAAGTTGTACACTGTTGAAGAAGCTGCCCAATTGGTAAAGGATATCGACTTTGCCAAGTTTGATGCAACTGTTGAAATCGCGTTCAACTTGAACGTTGATACTCGTCAAGCTGACCAACAATTGCGTGGTGCCGTTGTTTTGCCTAACGGTACTGGTAAGGACCAAACTGTTGTGGTCTTTGCTCAAGGTGATAAGGCTAAGGAAGCTGAAGAAGCTGGTGCTGACGTAGTTGGTGCTGCTGACTTGGTTCAACGCATTTCTGACGGTTGGTTGGACTTTGACGTTGCCATTGCTACGCCTGACATGATGGCCCAAGTTGGTCGTGTTGGACGTGCATTGGGTCCTAAGGGATTGATGCCTAACCCTAAGACGGGAACTGTTACGTTTGACGTAGCTAAGGCCGTTACTGACGCTAAGTCAGGTAAGGTTACTTACCGTACTGACCGTGACGGAAACGTTGCTGTACCAGTTGGTAAGGTATCATTTGACGCCGACAAGCTTGCTGGAAACATCAAGTCATTGTCAGACGTTATCTTGAAGGCTCGTCCTGCCGCTGTTAAGGGTGCATACGTAAAGCACGTATCAATCGCTTCAACGTTCGGACCTGCTGTTAACATCGATATCGCTTCTTTGTAATTTAGAACTTTTCTAGATCAAAGTTAGCTTTTCATGTTGACACTTCCTCGACTACCTGATAAAGTAGTTCGAGTAATAAATCGATTCTACCTAAGACGCAGGTGTCGTAAGACTTAATAACCCGCCGAGGAAGTGAAAAACGCGTAAGCGACTTTTGACCCCCGGTGCAGTATGTGCTGGGGGTCTTTTGGTACGAATCAAAATCTTAACAGGAGGAACATTACCATGAGTGAAGCAACTATTGCTTTGAAGGCACAACAAGTTGAAGAAGTTGCTGACAAGTTTAAGTCAGCCGCATCTGCAGTTGTTGTTGACGTGCGTGGGTTGACGGTTGAACAAGCCAACAACTTGCGTTCAGAATTGCGTTCAGAAGGCGTTGAGTTGAAGGTTATCAAGAACAAGATCTTGACGCGTGCTGCTGAAGCCGCTGAATTGACTGACTTGAACGACTTGTTTGTCGGACCATCAGCCGTTGCATTCTCTAACGAGGACGCAATCGCTCCTTCACGCATTTTGAAGAAGTTTGCTGATAACATCGAAGCCTTGGAAATCAAGGGTGGTGTTGTTGACGGTCAAGTTGCATCTGTTGAAGATATCAACAAGTACGCAGCTTTGCCAGACCGCGACGGTTTGTTGTCAATGTTGTTGTCAACGTTGCAAGCACCTGTTCGCAACTTTGCATACGCAGTTAAGGCTGTGTCAGACGCAAAGGAAGAAGCTGCTGAAGCCTAAGCATTCGCTTGGCGTTACGCAGGTTTACCCGGGCATTGCCCAAACAAATAAAATCGCCGCATAGGCAAATAAACGAGGAGATTAATTATCATGGCATTTGATAAGGATTCAATCATCGCTTCATTGAAGGAAGCTACGATTTTGGACTTGGCTGACTTGGTTTCAGCTATTGAAGAAGAGTTTGGTGTTTCAGCTGCTGCCCCTGTTGCAGTTGCTGGTGCAGCTGGTGGTGCCGAAGCAGCCAAGACTGAATTTGACGTTGAGTTGACTTCAGCTGGTTCAGCTAAGGTTCAAGTTATCAAGGCAGTTCGCGAAGCAACTGGTTTGGGCTTGAAGGAAGCTAAGGACTTGGTAGACAACGCTCCTTCAGCTATCAAGGAAGGCGTTTCAGAAGACGAAGCTAACGAATTGAAGGCTAAGTTGGAAGAAGCTGGTGCCGTTGTTACTGTTAAGTAATTAACGCCCTTCTTAAAAAAGACGTGATACTTCGGTATCGCGTCTTTTTTTTGCTGTTGAAAGTTTAAATTAAGTCTGACGGTTTAAAATTGCAGTTATCACAGTAGCTGTTTGCCTTAGCAGCTTTGATATAGAGAGAAGGAAAAATTATGGATCGGTCAGATAAAAGGCGAAGCCAGCGCAGACGCAGAATTTGGGTTTCGCTTTTGGTGGCGGCTATCATGATGGGGGGATCATTGATTGGCATGACAATGGATGGGCATTCGATGTCCGTCAGTGGCGTTATACGGCGTGTGACGACTGCTATCGGGGCGGTGAAGCAGACTGCCTCAAGTGAAGCAAGTGACTTAGAAGCGAAGTGGGCGTCTGACACGCAGTCTACCAATGCAGACGCGACAATTGCCATCTATGATAAGAAAACAGGCGTGACGGCCACTTATATAACATCTGGACGCAGCCAGTTTAAAACTGCCAGTGTTGTTAAGGTAGCTGTGTTATCCAATTTGATTGCGCAACATACGAGCGATCAAACGAACATGTCGATTAATGAAAAAACGTTAGCGACGGCAATGATTGAAGATAGTGATAATGATGCAACAACGGCTTTGTTAGAAGATGAGGGCGGGTATAAAGCACCGGATAAGTTGTTCAACAAGTTAGGCATGGCAGATTCTGCAATGGATGAATCAGCTTGGGGATATAGTTTAACCACGGCATCTGATCAAGTGACATTATTGCGTAACATATTTTATGACAGCTCAGTTCTGCCAGATGCAGGTCAGTCATATATTGCTGATTTAATGAGCAATGTCGCTTCCAGTCAAAACTGGGGTGTAAGCGCCGGCGTTGGTAGTGATGCAACGGTGTCATTAAAGAATGGTTGGCTGGAAGATTCTAATGGCTGGATTATTAATTCGATTGGGCATGTTAAATCAAACAACAGTGACTACGTTATTGCGGTATTAACGAGTGGCAATACCAGCGAACAGGCGGGGATTGCCTTAGTAGAAAAATTGGCAAAAACCACATATGCATATTTGAATAATTAACGAAACGGTCCTGCATTAGCAGGGCCGTTTTTTACTTTGTTCAGGGTGTTGATAGTTAACTTTTTATCATGACAAAATATTGTTATTCTATTACTAAAAATTTTCAATCGCAGAAAAACTATTGTCTTGTTCCGATTAATCGGATAATCTTGTGAGGTTGATGAGATGCAAACTCATCTGAACAACATTGAATGAGGAGGGAACAAGATGTTGCATATTGATAACTTAACGGTTGCTTACACAGCAACCCCAGTTTTTCAAAATTTGTCTGTTGCGTTTAGCCCAGGCAAGATTACAGGTATTATCGGTCCGAACGGTGCAGGTAAATCAACCTTAATTAAGGGGGCACTTGGATTGGTACGTCGTACGGGGAGCGCATCAATCGATAGTCGGCCGATTAAAATGGTACGTCGTAAAGTTGCGTATGTTGAGCAACGTGCGGCACTGGATTTAACGTTTCCGATCAGCGTTTTTGAGGTGGTCTTAACGGGCACGTAGGGCAAGTTAGGATTATTCAAAAGCCCTGGGCAGAAAGAACGTGAATTGGTCGATGAAGCCCTAGCACAGGTACATTTGACTGAATTCAAGAATCGACAAATTGGAGAATTGTCGGGTGGACAGTTGCAACGTGTGTTCGTGGCACGCGCAATTGTGCAACAAGCAGAAGTTGTTATTTTGGATGAACCGTTTGTTGGTATCGACATGAAATCCGAAGAGGATATCATGCGTGTACTGAAGGGGTGGCGTGATAACGGCAAAACAATTATTGTGGTGCACCACGATTTGAATAAGGTTGCGAAATACTTTGATGAACTGCTGATTATGAATCACGGGGTAATTGCGCACGGGCCGGTTGCTGAAGTTTACAACCAAGCTAACGTTCAAAAAGCATTTTCAGCAGATTTGGGTGCGATTTTGTTTAATAAATCTGAGGGGGCGTAACGGATGGCCAGCATTGGAGAATTTTTAGCGGCACTGGGGCACTATAACTTTTTGCAGAGCGCTTTGTTGGCGTCAGTTATGGTTGGCGTCATGTCTGGGATTATTGGTAGTTTTATTATTTTACGGGGTATGTCGTTGATGGGTGACGCCATTTCACACAGTGTCCTACCAGGAGTCGCAGTCGCCTACATGTTGGGTATTAATCTGATGGTTGGTGCAGCAGCATTTGGTGTCATTGCGGCGTTATTGATTGGCGCAGTCGCTGCGAATAGTAAGCTGAAAAATGATACCGCAATCGGGATTGTCTTCTCAGCATTCTTCGCACTAGGGTTCATCTTGATTTCGATGGCGGAATCATCAACGAACCTGCATCATATTTTGTTTGGAAACGTCCTTGCGGTGTCTGATCGTGATTTGATGTCAACGGTGGCTGTGTTGGTCATTGTTGTACTGTTTGTTGTTATTTTTTATAAAGAGCTATTGATTACATCATTTGATGAAACGTTTGCAAAGACGTATGGCTTGCAAACGGCGTATCTGCACTATGGTTTGATGTTGGTGCTGACACTGGTTACGGTTTCAGCATTGCAAACAGTTGGGATTATCCTGATTGTGGCTATGTTAATCACGCCAGCAGCCACCGCGTTCTTGTGGACTAACCGTTTGCAGTGGATGCTAGTTATTGCAGCATCAGTTGGGGCTGTTGCATCAGTTATTGGTTTGTACCTGTCATATACAATGAATTGGGCATCTGGGCCAGCTATTGTGTTGATGGCAGCAATTATGTTTTTAGTATCGTTTGTCGTGTCGCCGAAACAAGGATTTTTGACTAAGTGGGGGAAGCAAAGTGTTTAAGAAGATTGCGATTACTGTAGGCGCATTGGGTGTTGTGGCGGGAGGACTGGCGTGGTTCGTCTCACAACGTGATGATCAAAAGGCTGAGGCTAGTGGTGAGTTGCGAATTGTAACAACTAATTCGATTTTGGAAGACATGGTTGAGCAAGTTGGTGGTGATGACGTTAAGGTATACAGCATCGTCAAGCGTGGTACTGACCCGCACGAATACGAACCTAAGACCGCCGATATTACAGCAACGACAGAAGCTAATGTTATTTTCCACAATGGGTTGAATCTAGAAACTGGTGGAAATGGCTGGTTTACGAAGTTGACGGAAACGGCTAACAAGCGTGATGGCAAAGAAGTATTTGCGGCATCAAAGCTAGTTCAGCCAATGTATCTAACGGCTGCCGGTAAGGAACAAGAAACTGATCCACACGCATGGTTGGATTTGAGTAACGGTATCAAGTACGTGCAAACGATTACGGCTGTTCTTAAGGAAAAGGATCCTGAACACGCAACTGCTTTTGAAAAGCGCTCAGCAGCATATCAAAAGAAGCTGTTGGCCTTGCATGAGGAAGCCCAACGCAAGTTCGCGGATGTACCAGAAGATAAGCGTTTGTTGGTGACGTCTGAAGGTGCTTTCAAGTACTTCTCAAAGGCTTACGGCATCAAGCCGGCGTTTATTTGGGAAATTAACACTGAATCACAAGGAACGCCTGAGCAAATGAAGCAAGTGTTGGCGAAGATTAACGAGTCTGACGTGAAGTCACTATTCGTTGAAAGTTCTGTTTCACCTAAGTCAATGGAGAAGGTTTCTAAGGAAACTGGTTTGCCAATCTACGAAAAGATTTATACGGATTCTTTGGCTAAGAAGGGAACACAGGGTGACACTTACTACGACATGGTTAAGTGGAATATCGATAAGATTCATGCTGGTATGATGGTTGAATAATTAAAAAACAAAGACGTGTCCCGTTTTTCGGGACACGTCTTTGTGCCTTAAAGAAGTTATTAAAAGTCTTATATTCCGCACAAATAGTTGAGCATAAATGCACGAATAACAAGGGATTGATTGGTATAATGTCTGTGAAAGGCGTGATATAGCGGATTTTTTATTTACAAAAAAATAGTGAATTCATTTACAAATCCACTTTGCAGGTCTAAAATTATTTGAGGATTTATTTTTAATTACATTTTTTGTGGGATACTGAGGAGATTTTTTCATATGGCTAATAAAAACATCGTCGTAGTGGGTGCTGGTTATTCTGGTGTATTTACTGCGCGCAAGTTGGCTAAGCGATTGAAGGGCACGGATTACCAAATTGTTTTGGTAGACCGCCACTCATTCTTTACGTACATGACGGAGTTGCATGAAGTTGCAACGAAGCGTGTTGAGCCAAAGCACATCCAATTTGATTTGCGTACGTTGTTCGTGCGCCAACCAAACGTTAAGATTGTGACTGCCACGGTTGATACGATTGACAAGGAAGCAAAGATCGTTAAGACTTCTGAAGGAGATATTCCTTACGAGAAGTTGGTCTTGGCAACTGGTGGTACGACTAATACATTTGGTACGCCAGGTGTTGAGGAGTACGGCTACACGTTGTGGTCATTTGAAGAAGCGGTTCGCCTACGTGCGCACATCGAAGAAGTCATTCGTGAAGGTGCCATGGAGTTGGACCCTGCAAAGCGCGAAGCTAAGTTGCGTATTGCGGTTGTTGGTTCAGGATTTACGGGTGTTGAATTGGCCGGTGAATTGATTGAGCAACGTCGTGAGCTTGCTGAAGCTAACAACTTGGACGAATCAGAAATTAAGATTGACGTGATCGAAGCTGCGCCAACAATTTTGAACATGTTGACGAACCGTAAGCTTGCTGACAAGGGTGAGCAATACATGATCAAGCACGGCGTTAACATGCGTAAGTCTGCTGGTGTTGTTGAGGTTAAGGAACACGCTGCCGTTTTGAAGGACGGTACGGAAATTCCTACTGAAACATTGGTTTGGACGGCTGGTGTTAAGGCAAAGGAGCAAGGCTCAAAGTGGGGCTTGGAACAAGGACCTGCTGGTCGCTTTATGGCCGATGACTACTCACGCGCCAAGGGTGAGGAAGATATTTATGTTGTTGGTGACGTTGCGGCCTACCAAGAGCCTGCTCGTACAATTCCTGACAACCCACGTTCAGGTTGGACGCCACAAACGGTTGAAGGTGGAGAATCAGCTGCTAACACGGCTGTTCCTAACATCATCTTCGATTTGTTGGGCAAGGGTTCACGTAAGGCCTTTAAGGGTCACTACCAAGGATATGCTGTTTCAATCGGTGCACACTACACGGTTGGAATCGCTGAGCAACTTGGTAGCGTAAAGCTTGGTAAGAACGGTTTGCCATTGTCTGGCTTCTTTGCCAACATGTTCAAGCACGTGATTAACTTGTACTTCTTTGCGCAAATCACGAGTGGTTACCACATCTTCCACTACTTGATGGACGAGTTCTTCCGTACGCCAAATGGTCGTACGCCATTCTACGGTTGGACGTCACGTATGGGTAACGTTTTGTGGACTGTGCCACTACGTATTGTTGTTGGTATCTTGTGGATTTCTGCGGGTTCATCAGTTTCAGGCACGATTGGTATGATTGCCACGGTTGTTGGTTGGTTGATTGCCTTTGGTCTTTTGACGTCAATTGCTGGTTTCGTTGCCTTTGTGTTGGGCTTGGTATTGATTTTTGCTGGTTCAGCGACAACGTCAATGGTTTTGTTGACGTTCGCTTCATTGGCTGTTATGAACGGTTCAGGTCGCACGTTCGGTTTGGACTACTGGGTAACACCATTCTTGGAGAAGACGCTTGGACGTAGCTTGTACGGTAAGCACGAGTCACGTTACAACGACTTGAAGAAGTAATAGTAAACGAAAAGAGAGCACGATGATTAAATTCATCGTGCTCTCTTTTACATATGCTGTGAAGCATAGAATGCTGAAATAATACCATGGGCGACACTGACGTTAATTGAACGCACGCTGCCATACTGTGGGATGTAAATCATGGCATCAGCTGCGGCAATTAAGTCACCTGCTAAGCCAAGTTTTTCTTCACCAAATAGGAAAGCAGACTTCGTTGGGAATTGCACATCATACACTGATTGCGGATTGTAGCCAGGTGTATTATCCACGGCGTAAATGGTATAACCATCTGCGTGTAAGTTATCAAACAAAGCTTGATAGTCGGTCACACGGTGATGCTCAATGTGTTCATAGTTTTGGGTACCTAGTGACCCACGACGATCCCATTTCTTGATGCCCTCGGTTGACTCAGGGATCGCTGGGTTTTCAGGGTTTAGGAAAATAATTTTGCGCATACCAAACGCATTGCTGTTACGTACGGCAGATGCTTTGTTGAAATCATGACTTAGGTTTTGCATGATGGTAATCATGTCGCCACGACGTTCGTCTAAGGCGGCTTTTATTTCGTCATCAGATTGACCTTTAAAAAAGTCCGTGACGTTACGGTAGTCGGCTGAGCGACTTAAATCGATATCTGACATATGTAAATCCTCTCAAAACTATTGTACCCGACAAATTGCACCAAACGCCACAAAACATAGGTCGAGTTTGGTATTATGGTAAGTAGCAAAAAATAAGTAAGGGGGGCGTGAACATGACGCCAATTATCGAGTTGTCGCATGTGACGTACTCATATCCAAACAGCGAGACACCAGCCTTGAACGATCTCTCATTAACGATTAATCAAGGCGAGTGGATTGCAATTATTGGACATAATGGGTCGGGTAAGTCGACCTTAGCGAAACTATTGAACTATTTGTTGGCGCCAACGGCAGGTGAAATTACGATTGCCGGTACGCCAGTTAACGAAGATAATATGTGGACGATTCGCGACCTTGTGGGGATGGTCTTTCAAAATCCAGATAATCAATTTGTCGGCGCAACGGTGGCTGATGATGTCGCATTTGGGATGGAAAATCGTGGGATTCCACGCGAGGAGATGGTGCCACGTGTCGCGGAAGCGCTTGAGAAGGTTGGCATGGCTAAGTTCGCGGATCGCGAACCAGCGCGCCTATCTGGGGGTCAAAAGCAACGCGTTGCGATTGCATCTGTTCTTGCGATCCAACCACAAATCTTAATTCTGGACGAAGCAACAGCCATGCTTGATCCCAAGGGTCGTCGCGAAATGATTGCACTGGTACATGATTTGAAGCGTCAACTTGGTGATGCATTGACGGTTATTTCAATCACCCACGATATCGAAGAAGCGGCGAGCGCTGACCGCGTTGTCGTGATTAACGACGGTGATTTGATGCAAACGGGTACGCCAGAGGATGTTTTTGCCAACGCTGAAAAGTTGCGTGAATTCGGTTTGGCGGTGCCTTTTGCAGAACAACTAAAGGAAAAGTTGCGAGAACGTGGAATTGATGTTCCCGACTCATACTTAACGACTGAAGGGATGGTGGATTGGCTATGGCAATCAATTTCAACCAAGTAGGTTTTACGTACCAATTAAACACGCCATTCGCGACGCCTGGTTTGCATGATGTTAACTTCACCATGCCAGAAGGAAAGTTTACGGCGGTAATTGGTCACACTGGTTCAGGTAAGTCGACCATGGTGCAACACTTAGACGGCTTGGTAATTCCAACGGCTGGTGAAATTACGATTGGTGAACAGCGCATCGTGCCAACAACAAAGCCGAAAGAGCTGAACCAAATGCGTGCTCACGTAGGACTTGTTTTCCAATTCCCTGAAGCGCAATTGTTTGAACAAACCGTCTTGAAAGACGTAATGTTCGGCCCAAAGAACTTTGGTAAGTCGGAAGCTGAAGCGAAAGAAGCTGCCCAACGTGCCTTACGTACGGTGGGGATGGCTGAACGATTCGATGAGCGTTCACCGTTTGAATTGTCTGGTGGTCAAATGCGACGTGTCGCCATTGCTGGCGTTTTGGCAATGGAACCGGACTTGTTGATTCTTGATGAGCCAACGGCCGGACTAGATCCAGCCGGGCAAGAAGAGCTGATGACGTTGTTTGCGCGTTTGCAAAAGGAACGTGACATGACGGTTATTTTGATTACGCACCAGATGGAGTATGTTGCCCAGTACGCTGATCACGTGGTCATTTTTGAAGGTGGAACTGTCGTGAAGGAAGGGACGCCGACTGAAGTCTTTGCGGATGTTGATTGGCTTCATGAAAAGCAGCTTGATGTGCCGATTGCTAAGCAGTTTGCAGATCAACTTGCTGATAAGGGGTTGCAACTTGAGAATGTCTTGGATATTGACCAATTGGCTGATCAATTGGCCGCAAAATTAGGAGGGGAAGCGCATGTTTAATAACCTCTTGATTGGACGTTATATGCCAGGTGAATCATGGGTTCACCGTTTGGATGCCCGCACAAAGTTAGTCTTAAGTATCGCGTTTATTTTTGTGATTTTCTTTGCCAATAATGTGGCTGGCTATGTTGTGGCAGCAATCTTCACATTGATGGCCATTACCCTAACTGGATTGGGTGTGGGTGTCTTCTTGCGCGGTGTACGACCATTGTTGTTCTTGATGTTTATCACAACGCTTTTGCAATTATTCTTTGTTCAAACTGGTCACGTGCTCTGGCACTGGTGGATTATCACGATTACCACGGACGGTGTGATTAACAGTATCGAAGTGTTCGTGCGTTTCGTCTTGATTATCATGTTTTCAACCATTTTGACACTCACAACACAACCACTAGCCGTTGCGGACGCAATGGAGAATTTGCTGGCACCTTTGAAGAAGGTAGGCTTCCCCGTTGCTGAATTGGCGTTGATGCTATCAATTGCACTGCGTTTTGTGCCAACGTTGATGGATGAAGCTGAGACGATTATGAATGCGCAACGTGCGCGTGGCGTCGAGTTTAACGAAGGTAACATCGTTAGTCGCATTAAGGCGTTTGTACCATTGCTAATTCCATTGTTCATTAATGCGATTAAGCGCGCAATTGAACTTGGGGATGCAATGGAAGCCCGTGGTTACCGTGGTGGTGATCACCGAACGAAGTACCGTGTTTTGACTTGGGGCAAGCAAGATACGGTTGCAGTCATTGGATTTATCGTATTTGCCGTTGTCTTAATTGCAACGCGCTGGATTTAGAAAGAAGAGAAGAGATGCCACGATACAAAGCAACAATTTCGTATGATGGCACAGAATTTTATGGTTGGCAGGTTCAGCCTGGCAAGCGAACTGTGCAACTTGAGATGGAAAAAGTCGTTAACAAGATGGCTAAAGATCCGACTGAGCATATTCGTGTCCAAGGATCAGGGCGTACTGATGCGCGCGTTCACGCCAAGGGGCAAGTCGTACATTTTGATTTGCCTTTTGATATTCCGAATGAAGCGGTGCGTAAGGGGCTTTCAACGATGCTCCCTTATGACATTGGTATCAAGTCAGTTGAAAAGGTGGATGAGTCTTTCCACGCACAATTTAGCGCCCACAACAAGACGTACCTATATCGTCTTTCAACGACTGAATTTATTGATCCATTTAAGCGCAACTACACTGGTCACTGGCACCGTCGTATCGATACAAGCTTGATGCAGCAAGCCATCGGCGATTATGTTGGTGAACATGATTGGTTGAGTTTTGTGGCCTCAGGGTTCCAACAAAAAACGACAGTCCGCACGGTTTACTCAGCTAAGATGTGGGAGAAGCCGGAAGAAGATGAAATTTGGTTTGAGTTCTCAGGTAATGGGTTCTTGTACAATCAAATTCGTATCATGGTCGGCGTGTTGTTGGAGATTGGTAATGGCTCACGGCCAGTGGATGATATTCAACGCTTATTTGCGGTGAAGGATCGTCAACAAGCGCGATTCACGGCCCCAGCTCAAGGTCTTTACTTGATGTCGGTTGATTATTAATCAGATTGGCCAAAAACTAACGAATTTGCTAAATCCGAGGGCTATTGCCGTTGACGTTTGGTCAGAAAAAAGGTAAGATAAATCTCGGTATTGTTTACCACACCGCAATGGGAATGTCCTGGTACGACTTTTTTAATTATTGGTAAAGTAAACAAACAGAATATTGGAGGAATTTTCCATGCGTACAACTTATATGGCAAAGCCAGGTGAGATCGATCGCAAGTGGTACGTCATCGATGCAACTGATATTGCATTGGGACGTTTGTCAACTGTCGTAGCATCAATCTTGCGTGGTAAGAACAAGCCTACTTTCACGCCTAACGTCGACACTGGTGATAACGTTATCGTTATCAACGCCGAAAAGGTCGCTTTGACGGGTAAGAAGGCTACGGACAAGATTTACTACCACCACTCAAACCACCCAGGTGGTTTGAAGGAGCGTCAAGCTGGTGACTTGCGAGAGAAGAACCCACAACGTTTGATCGAGCTTTCAGTTCACGGCATGTTGCCAAAGGGTACTCTTGGTCGCCAACAAGGTTTGAAGTTGCACGTGTTTGCTGGTTCAGAGCACACACACGCAGCACAAAACCCTGAAGTGTTGGATATCACTAACCTTATTTAATTTAACGAAAGGAGAATAGTTAATTATGGCTCAAGTACAATACTACGGAACTGGCCGTCGTAAGAACTCTGTTGCCCGCGTACGTTTGGTACCTGGTAACGGTGCAATCACGATCAACGGTCGTTCAGCTGAACAATACATTCCTTTCGCTAACTTGCGTGAGGTTATGGTACAACCATTCAACGTTACTGAAACTCTAGGAAACTACGATGTTTTGGTTAACGTAAACGGTGGTGGTTTCTCAGGTCAATCTGGTGCCATCCGTCACGGTATCTCACGTGCTTTGTTGCAAGTGGATCCTGACTTCCGTGCAGCTTTGAAGAAGGCTGGATTGTTGACTCGTGACGCTCGTATGAAGGAGCGTAAGAAGCCAGGTTTGAAGAAGGCCCGTAAGGCTTCACAATTCTCAAAGCGTTAATCTTTCGATTTTCACTTTCTGGATTGGAAACGAATCCAAAAACAAAAAACGCGTTTGCAATTTCGATTGCAAACGCGTTTTTTTGTTGCATTCTTGACGATTATCATGAAAATATGAAAAGTCTGAAATATAAGACTTATTATTTGGAGGACTAATTGTGAAGGAATATACTTACTGTGTCAGATGGAGATAAGGGAGTTTCCACCTTGATGATCAAAACTATTCGTTTTTAGATTGTTGGAGGGGTTTAACAATGACGACTATGACAGCAGCATTCCAAGGGTTTTGGAAGCACATCTTTGACTTTAAGGGTCGCACAACGCGTAAGGATTATTTCTTGAATGTGTTGTGGCAGGCTGTTTGGCTTGGAATGATTGCGTTGCTTTTGGCACTATTCAGCAACAACTTATTGGTACATCTTTCAGCGAGTGTAGATAACACAGGTCTCACAGCTGTTGGCGTATTGTTCTTTGTATCAGTACTTGCCATTGCAGTACCATCACTTTCATTGATGGTACGACGTTTCAACGACATCGGCCTTAATTATTGGGGCTGGAAGATGATTGTTGTGGTACTAGGGTTGTCGCTTATGCCATTCGGCCACAGTGTAACTTGGGTTCACTACGCCGTGAGTGCAGTTATCTTCGTTCTAGCTTTGGTTGGAACAGATGGCTTGAAGAACGTGCCAATTATTGGCGGTCGAATTAAGTAAAACCAATGACGTAGGAAGTGGTGACGACAAATGAGTTGTCATCACTTTTTTGTTTTGTTTGTGAACTTGATGAATGTTGTAAAAATGAATAAAAAATACAAAACCAATTAATTTGTAATTAATAACTCAAGTTGCATGTGGGTTGATATTGCTAGAATTAAGGGGTGAGTAGTTTTTCATTAGATATTGGTTAACGATATAAATGAAATGGGAGTGGTCTGTCTTTGGCTTGTGAAAAAATTGACAGGGTATTTGATTTGGCGTTAAGGTCTATCCCTAGAACCAAGGCCTTGGGGATTATCAAATAGAATATGGGGACATTGTTTTGGAATACGACACAACGAAGTTTAGAAAAAAGATGTACAAGGCAGGTAAGTTTTGGGTAGCAGCCGGTGCCATGTTTATCGGGATGATTATGGCTGGACCGGTTCAAGCTGATCAAACAACCCTGCAGCCGACGGAATCGGTCGAGGTCACACAGAATGAAACGACAACAGATAGTCAGGCACCTGATAGTGTTACTAGTCTGAGTGATTCTACAGTGGTTGGACAGTCATCGATGGCGTCAGTTGATAGTAACAATGTGGCCATATCCTCATCGGCTAGTGAGGTATCATCACAAACTAGTTCAGTGTCATCATCAGTAGCAAGCTCCGCCACGATGTTGTCTGCCACTAGTTCGGCGTCAGCATCAATCGCCGCAACGACCACTGATGGTTATCATGATGAAGGTGGCAACTGGGTTTACTACCGTGATGGTAAAAAGCTAACGGGACGCCAACTGATTGACACGTTTAACGTCTACTTCGACGAAGATGGCCACCAAGTGAAAGGTGATTGGCGAGAAACTGATGGCAAGCATGCTTACTACGATGGTCAAGAAGGACGTGCACTAACTGAGACGCAAGTAGTCGACGGGGTTGTGCGTGGCTTTGATGCCGACGGCTATGAAATCACAAATGGTTTTGGTCAAACATCAAACCGAGACACGTACTATTTTGATAACGACGGGAATTGCGTCACAGGTATTCAAGTGATTGATGGCCAAACATATAATTTCGATGACCAAGGTCGCATGCTAAAGGGGCTTGCGGCTGAAGTGAACGGTACGATGATGTACTTTGATGATCAGACAGGTGTGGCGACACCGACGTCTGATCCTAAATTTAGCCCTGAATTGGAACCGGTACCAACCGAGAATGCGCAACACAATGCAGCGCATGGGACAACGCCTGAAGACTTTGACAACATGGCGGGCTATTTGACAGCTGATACATGGTATCGTCCAAATGATATTTTGGATAACGGTGTAACGTGGCGTGAATCGACGCCGACCGAGTACCGTCCATTGATTGAAACATGGTGGCCAACGAAGCAAACGCAAGCAGATTATGTGAATTACATGAATGATGCCTTGCAGGTATCAACTAAGTCTGTAAGTGCAGCCGATTCGGAAGCTACCCTAACCGCTGCAGCTGATGCCATTCAAGCGGCTATTGAGCGTCAGATTACGGTCAAGCAATCAACGGACTGGCTACATGAATTGATGGCAGCATTCGTTGCCACGCAACCGCAATGGAATAAGAGTAGTGAAGACGAAAATGATGATCACTTACAAGGTGGTGCGCTGTCATTTGAAAATAATTCAGATACAGATGCTAACTCCGATTACCGTTTGATGAACCGTACGCCAACTAATCAAACTGGCGACCGTTTGTATCACATTGATGATTCATTGGGTGGTTACGAATTACTATTAGCCAATGACGTGGATAACTCAAATCCGCAGGTACAAGCTGAGCAACTTAACTGGCTATACTATTTGATGAATTTTGGTTCAATCACGGCTAACGATCCGGATGCTAATTTTGATGCCATTCGTGTTGACGCTGTCGATAACGTTGATGCTGACCTATTGCAATTGGCCGCACAATATTTCCGTGAAGCGTACGGTATGGCGACGAATGATGCAACATCAAATCAGCACTTGTCAATTTTGGAAGATTGGAGTCATAACGACCCAGCCTACATGAATGACCACGGTAACGACCAATTGACGATGGATGATTACATGCATACCCAATTGATTTGGTCATTAACAAAGTCAGATGCACAACGTGGCAAGATGGATCGCTTCTTGGATTTCTACTTAACAAATCGCGCTAATGACAACACTGAAAACGAAGCTCAGCCTAGTTACTCGTTTGTGCGTGCTCACGACAGTGAAGTACAAACGGTGATTGCTGAAATTGTGACTAAGTTACACCCTGAAGCCGGCAATGGGTTGATGCCGACCCAGGCTCAGATGGATGAAGCGTTTAAGATTTACAATGCTGATCAAAAGAAGGCGGTTAAGGAATACACGCACTACAACATGCCGTCTGCTTACGCGATGTTGCTGACGAATAAAGATGTGATTCCACGCGTGTACTATGGTGATTTGTACACAGACGATGGTCAATACATGGCTACTAAGTCACCATACTTTGATGCCATTGATGCCTTGTTGAAAGCACGTACCAAGTATGTGGCTGGTGGACAAACCATGGCGGTCGACAAGAATGATGTCATGACGAGTGTTCGTTTTGGTAAGGGGGCGATGACAGTTAACGATGCTGGAACCGCTGAAACCCGTACGGAAGGTGTCGGATTGATTATCAGTAATAATCACGATTTGAAGATGGCTGATAGTGACCAGGTTGTTTTGCACATGGGAATCGCGCACGCGAACCAAGCATTCCGTGCCGTTATTATGACAACGGCAACTGGTTTGGCAGTTTACAACGATGATAACGCGCCAATTCGTTACACGGATGCGAATGGTGATTTGATTTTCACAAACAAAGACGTTTACGGTGTCCTGAATCCACAAGTATCAGGGTTCTTGGCAATGTGGGTACCCGTTGGCGCTAGCGCAACACAAGATGCCCGAACAGCTGCAAGCACCGAAGCGACGACTGATGGATCAGCTTACCATTCAAATGCTGCGCTAGATAGCCAGGTGATTTTTGAAGGATTCTCAAACTTCCAAGCGATGCCAACGACTCACGATGAATACACAAATGTCGTTTTGGCTAAGCATGCCGATCTGTTGACTGATTGGGGCGTAACATCAGTTCAATTGGCACCACAATATCGTTCATCAACGGACGGCACATTCTTGGATTCAATTATTCAAAACGGATATGCCTTTACGGACCGCTATGACCTGGGATTTGGAACGCCAACTAAGTACGGTGATGACAATGATTTGCGTGATGTGATTAAGGCACTCCACGCAAATGGTATTCAAGTGATGGCTGACTTTGTGCCGGACCAGCTTTACGCTTTGCCAGGCAAGGAATTGGTTCAAGTAACTCGAACGAATAATATGGGTGAACCAGACAAGAATTCAGAAATCCAACACTTGATGTATGTCACAAGCACTCGTGGTGGTGGTGAGTACCAAAAGCAATATGGTGGTGAGTTATTGGCTAAGTTGCGTGAATTGTACCCTGCTTTGTTTACGACGAACCAAGTTTCAACGGGTAAGCCGATTGATGACTCGGTGAAGATTAAAGAATGGTCTGCTAAGTATCTTAATGGTACAGCAATCCAAGGTCGTGGCGCGGGCTACGTGCTACGCGATGCAGGTAATAATAGCTATTATCGCGTAACGGCTAATACAGGTAACGCGAATTTGCCAAACCAAATGCTAGGCAAGCCTGTGATGACTGGTTTCCACAAGTTAGCGGATGGTTATCACTTCGAAACACTGAGCGGGTCAGCGGCAACGGATGCGTTTATCAAGGATGACAATGGTGAGTTGTACTACTTTGATGAGAATGGTGTGATGGTCACAGGCAAGCAAACCCGCCATGGTAGTCAATACTTCTTCTTACCAAATGGTATTGCGTTGACGGATGCGTTTGTTGAGGCTGAAGATGGGAACATGCAATACTACGATAAGAACGGTAAGCTGGTCGTTAATCAATATGTGACTGATCACCAAGCAAATGCATTCCGCGTGGATGCTGATGGGAATGTGATTCGAAGCCAAGCTTTGACGGTTGATGGTAATGATCAATACTTTGGTTCGAATGGTGTCCAAGCGAAGGCTCAATTAGTGCGTGATGCCAACGGTCAGGCTCATTACTATGCGGCTGGTAATGGAAATATGATTAAGCGCCAATTTATTTTGGATACAGATGGCCACTGGTTGTACGCTGACCAAAATGGTAATCTGGCACGTGGCATGACGACAATTAACCAAGATACGCTGTACTTTGATGATCAAAATCACCAAGTGAAGGATGACTTTGTTTATGATGCTGATGGGGTGCACTACTTCAACGGAACCAATGGCGCCGAGGTCAAAAGTGAGTATGCTTATCACAATGGTAAGTGGTATTACTTTGACGAGAATGGTCGCATGGTGACTGGTTTGCAAACGATTAACGGTGAACTGCGTTACTTTGGTGCTGATGGTTCGCAATTAAAGGGTGGTCAAGCAACAAATCAAGAGACGCACCAAACGTATGTGTTTGATGCGACGAATGGATCTGGTCAGTTAGTGACGATTTAAGATTTACGAGAAAAGACAGTTGTGAATGCTGTCTTTTTTTGTTGCAGAGTGGTGTTATGCTGGAAAATGCGGTAAAGTGGTTACTTTACCACAGCAGCTATTGGTCTAAGACCCCTGGCCTTAGCCAGGAATCAAGACCAAGTACGCACCTGATAAGGGCGACTTGGTCACGTCGGAGGTTTTAAACCTCCGACATTCCCAGTCTACTTTACGTGAGGTGTTTTTGAGATGACTAAATATTATAAAATTGCGATTGCATTGGCTGTTTCGACCTTTGCGATTGGAACCACTGAATTTGTGCCAGTAGGGATGCTGACAGATATTGCTAAGGATATGCACGTCTCGACGGGGATGATTGGCTTGTTAGTAACCGGCTATGCGGTCGCACAAGCTGTCGGCGCACCAATCGCAACGAGTTTTGTTGGCCGGGTAGCTCGGCGTCGCTTGTTTACGTGGTTGATGTTTACGTTTGCAGTATTGAATGTCGCTTCTGCTATCGCACCTTCATATGGTCTTTTGTTGGTGACACGCGCATTGACTGCGGTTGTGCACGGTGTGTTCTTTGCGACAGCGTCAGTGTATCTAACAAACATGGCACCACTAGATAAAAAAGGCGAAGCAGCATCGTGGTTATTTGGTGGCTTGACTGTTGCAACTGTCTTTGGTGTACCATTTGGCACGTACTTAGGTGATGTCGTCGGCTGGCGTGCAACGTTTGCGGTGGTCGGCATCATGGGCTTAATTGGTTGGCTGGGTGTGTTAATCCAAGTGCCAAAGTCGGCAGCACCGACTGTTACGGACAATCAATTGTTGGGAATTCTTACCGTTATTCGACAGCCACGAATTTCGCTAACACTCTTGATGGCAACGCTTGGGTTCGGGGCGACCTTTGTGTTGTACACGTACATTCGCCCATATCTCCAACAAGTAACGGGCATTTCAACGACTAGTGTTGTTTGGGTGCTAGTATTGTATGGTGTCTTTGTCACAATTGGAAATGTGATTGGTGGTCGATTAGCAAACCGCCAGTCACTACACATTCTGATGGGCGTGTTCTTAGCACAAGCGGTCGTTCAAAGCGTCCAATTGGCATTACTGCCTAAGGCTGGCTGGTATTTGCTTGGTGTTGCACTACTTGGGTTAGTGGCGTTCATGGGTAATGCATCATTGCAAAGTCGCATTATCATCACGACTACTGAATTAGCGCCAGCGCATACTGATGTCGCTTCTGCGTTGAATGTGTCGGCATTGAATTTCGGTATTGCTGGCGGATCGTTTGTCGGTAACATGGTGATGGTACATGCGGCACTACAAACACTTCCTATTGTTGGGGCACTGATTGGTATTTTGGCAATCGGTGTTGCACAACTTCTGAAACGTTATTAATTGCTTTAGCCGTTCGAATCCGATGATTCGAACGGCTATTTTTGTCCCAAACTTCGGGCAACGTTTTACGTGACGTTAAAAATTGGTTTTGTTCAGCATCTCACATTCCAGTAAACTGGACTTACGCAGAATAAGTTTATGGGAATGTGAAGGTAAGGAACAATCGAACGAATAAAACATGCTGTTGTTATTAGTGGGATACTGCTTGGTAGCATTGTTGGGATAACCACAAGTAATATGCCGGTGCAGGCGGACACAACATTAGCAAACACAGCAACTGATGATGTCGCAAGTTGGGTGCCTGATGCAGCATTGCGTGGGGCACTGCAAGCTGCCTTGGGTAAAGGGACGCCTTTGACGAAGGCAAATGTTGCGACAATTACGCAACTTAATTTAACGTATGATGGCATTACTGATTTAACGGGGCTTGAGTTTGCAACCAACTTGCAGGCGCTTGATTTAACAGGGAATGCTATCACGGATATTACACCGTTGCAGAATTTGCACAACCTGACCAACCTTAGTTTGCGAATGAACAAGGCAACGGTTATGCCGGATTTGAGTCTGTTAGCTGGTACGCCAGTGAAGTCGTTGAATTTGGTCGCAGATGATTATGGCACGCAGCCAGATAAGATGGCTGGGTTGGCACAATTAACGTCGCTTGAAGAATTAGAAATGCAGAACAATGATTTGACCACGGTACCACCGGTGACGGGATTGCCCAAACTGAGGTATCTGGGACTTGCTGGTAATAAGTTGACCTCTGTTCAAGCGTTGGCGGGGATGCGGCAACTGACCGAGCTGAAGGTAGGATCGAATCAGCTAACCGATTACACGCCGATTGCATCATTGACGAACCTAACAACGTTGTCGATTGGGAATAACCGCAGTAATGATATTTCAATGTTGCGTTCGTTGGTAAATTTACAAGAAGCGACATTTTCACAAATGGGGCTAACAAATAATGCGGTACAAGTCTTTTCGTACATGCCGAAGCTGGTGACGTTATCAATTGATTTTAACGATCAAATTTCTGATTTAACGCCATTGGCTGGATTGCGCCAGTTGCAAAGTTTGAACTTTAGCAAGGATCGAGTCGCTGATTTAACACCACTGAAGCAATTAACGAATTTGACTGAACTGAAATTTTCGAACGCGCAGGTTACAAATTTGGCGCCACTGGCAGGTTTAACGAAGCTGACGTGGTTGGAAATGATGCGTAACCACGTTCCGGACTTAAGTCCGTTGCAAAACTTGCAAGATTTGTCTTATCTGAATGCGAAATTTCAATCAGTCACCAATGCAGCCATTGGATTGAAGAACGGTGAGACAACAGCAACAGTGCCATTGTCAGTCAAAGACACGGCGGGTAACGCAATTGACTTGCAACAAGACGGTGCGCCAATTAAAACGGTAAATGGTCAGGTGACGTTGCAAGGGGTTAAACCAGATAGTTCTACTTATTTTTCTTGGGATAACAAGGCAGCAAGTGGTATTAACAAACGTTTTAGTGGCACAGTAGAACAACCGTTCACGGTTAAAACGGAAGTTGCGCAATCGAGTCGTTTGCCGGTGACGTTGGCCGTGTTGAAGGGGGATGGTAGCAACTTGACCTCTGTGGCAAGTAACTACATTAACTCGGCAGCAACGTTCGAGCCTGGTAAAAACGGCACGGGTATTTTGACGATTACGGCTAAAGTGCCAGCCGATTATGGTCCTAACAGCATTACGTTTACGAGTGGGCGACAATTATCAGCTAATCTAGTCGGATCCGAATATATTATGACCTACGAATTTGATTTAACCGCTGAGCAAGTTGCGAAGCCGTTGTTTATTGAAAACATGCACGTCGATTTTCGAACGGGAAGCTTTGTCTACGACAATTGGTATGACGTGACTTTCCGATTAGAAGGCATGCCAGGTGCTGTGTCACTACCACCGGTTAAGGAGACACCTGTGGGGGATACAACGGTAGTGAAGTTAACTGAAGGGGTTATGCGACCGGAAGCGCCCCAAAAGCAAATTAAAGCACAGGTGGTTAGAACTACACCTGTGAAAGTAACGCAGGCAACCAAATCAGAAAATCCGGTCACACAGGCACCAATCGTTGCGGCAGGAGTCGTAGCAAGCAAGGCGCCGGCTGTGGTGACGAAAGCTGATGACAAGCCGGCTATACAAGCGGCGACAATTCCGCAAACGGTAAAAGAACCAACTGTTGTTACGAAATCACAGCCAGCACCAACTGAAGCTGAACCACAAAACTCGACAGAGAAGATTGTTGTCGCGGCTGTGGGTAGCATTGTGTCTGGATTGACTATTGGCTGGCTTGGTATTACTTGGTGGGGGAAGTATCATTGATAACAATGCCTGTATTGCATGAAATTTAACGCGTCGTTGAAATATATAATTTGACTTTGTATAAATTAAAAGACTAGAATGAACTTAAGAAAGCGCTTACAAGAATATGCGTATGGGGGTTTATGAAAGATGTCAGATAAGAAGATTTCTGCCGGATTAGCAGCATTGAAGGTCATGGAAGGCTGGGGGATTGATACCATGTATGGTATTCCTTCTGGTACGCTAAGTGGTTTGATGAATGCGATGGGAAATCCAGAAAACAAGGTGAAGTTTATCCAAGTTAAGCACGAAGAAATTGGTGCGATGGCTGCGGTTATGCAATATAAGTTCGGGGGAAATATTGCGGTAACGGTTGGGTCTGGTGGACCAGGTGCCACACACTTGATTAACGGGTTGTACGATGCGTACATGGATCACATCCCCGTGCTAGCCATTTTGGGATCAAAGCCAGTGCGTGAATTGAACATGGATTCATTCCAAGAATTGAACCAAAATCCAATGTACGACCACATTGCGGTGTACAACCGTCGTGTAGCAACGGCTGAGCAATTGCCTCACTTGGTGGACGATGCAATTCGTACCGCCATTTCAAAGCGCGGTGTGGCAGTGCTTGAAGTACCAGCTGACTTTGGTTTCACTGAGTTGGATGCTGAGTCAATTTACTCAACACCTTTGTACTCTTCAGGAACTAAGTACAAGCGCTACAAGCCAGTAGCACCTGAAGCAGAAGAAATCGATGAGGCAGTCGAAATTTTGACGGCTTCAGAGCGTCCAGTTATCTACGCTGGTTTCGGAACACAAGGTCACGGTGATCTAGTTGAGGAACTATCACGCAAGATTAAGGCGCCAGTCATTACGACTGGAAAGAACTTCGATAACTTTAACTGGGACTTTGAAGCATTGACTGGTTCAGCGTTCCGTGTTGGTTGGAAGCCGGCTAATGAAGCTGTTTTGGAGGCCGATACGGTATTGTTCATTGGAACGAACTTCCCATTCTCAGAAGTTGAGGGAACGTTCCGTAACGTGAAGAAGTTCATTCAAATCGATGCGAACCCAGATATGCTTGGTAAGCGTCACGAAACGGATGTCGCAATCTTGGCTGATGCGGGTGAATCATTGAAGGCGTTGTTGGCCAAGGTTGAACCAGTAGCTGATACACCATGGTGGCAAGCGAACATCAAGAATGTCCAAAACTGGCGCGACTACATGAACAAGTTGGAGCAAAAGACAGAAGGACCTTTGCAAGCCTACCAAGTCTACAATGCCATCAACAAGTTGGCTGATGAAGATGCCATCTTCTCAACTGATGTCGGTGACGTAACGCAATTGTCAACGCGTCACTTGCACATGAACCCTAAGCAAATGTGGCGTACATCACCATTATTTGCAACGATGGGAATCGCTTTGCCAGGTGGTATCGGTGCCAAGAATATTTACCCAGACCGTCAAGTTTGGAACATCATCGGTGATGGTGCGTTCTCAATGACGTATCCTGATGTTGTTACGAGTGTGCGTTATGACATGCCAATGATTAACGTTATCTTTACAAACACCGAGTACGGTTTCATCAAGAACAAGTATGAAGACACTAACGAGTACAACTTCGGGGTCGACTTTACAGATGTTGATTACGCCAAGGTTGGTGAAGCGCAAGGTGCCATTGGTTTGACAGTCAACCGCATTGAAGACATTGACCGCGTTATGCAAGAAGCAGTTGATTACTACAAGCAAGGTCGCGTTGTCGTTGTGGATGCGAAGATTACCAAGGACCGTCCAATTCCAGTTGAAACGTTGAAGCTTGATACAAACTTGTACAGCGAAGACGTCGTTAAGGCATACAAGGAAAAGTACGAAGCTGAAGCGCTTGTGCCATTCCGTGAGTTCCTTGAAGGTGAAGGATTGAAGTCAATCTACATTAAGGAAGATAACGCCAACAAGTTTAGTTTCTAAACACAGTTAATACGAATCGGTACTACAATTAATGTAGTACCGATTTTTTTGGAGGTAATGGTTGTGGATTTAAAACAGGAAATAATGGCTGATTCACGTAATGCGTCGTTTACATCGCGCGGACTTGAGCCGATTTATATGATTGCGCCAACCGTGAAAATATTGATTATTGGCCAAGCACCGGGCGCAGTTGTCGAGCAAACTGGGATTTCGTTCAATGATAAAAGTGGTGATCGATTACGTGAGTGGATGGGCATCGACCGGACAACCTTCTACGACTCTGGTTTAATTGGCGTGCTGCCGATGGATTTCTATTTTCCAGGCAAGGGGAAGAGCGGTGATTTGCCACCGCGTAAATTTGTGGCGGGTGAATGGCACCAACGACTACTTGATACGATGCCGGATGTCGAATTGATTTTGCTGGCCGGAAAATATGCGCAACAGCACTATTTGCCAATCAAAGCGAGCGAATCGTTAACCAGTGTGGTGCATCGATTCGCGGATTTTGGGCCACGGTATTTGCCGTTGGCGCACCCATCACCACTCAACAACATCTGGCTTGCCAAGAATCCGTGGTTTGAAACGGACGTCGTGCCCGCACTACAAAAACGTGTCGCAGATATCTTAAAGAAATAAAACAAGCCGACCTGATTTATAACCAGGTCGGCTTGTTTGTTATTCAAATTCTTCGTATTCGTTTGGATCTTGACCATCAATACGACCGTCAGGCTTATTCAACCCGTTAATCGCAGCGATTTCATCAGTGGTCAACGCAAAATCGAACACTGCAGCGTTTTCGCGTTGGTGCACAGGGTTCGTTGAACGCAAGATTGGCACGATGCCACGGTCAATATGCCAACGGGTGATGATTTGACTTGGTGTCTTACCATACTTGTTGGCGATATCAATCACAACTTGTTCACGCATTGACGCGCTACCACGACCAAGTGGACTCCAAGCCTCAACCAAAATACCACGCTTCTCGTTTTCAAGTAGGTTTTGCTCTTGTACCCAGTAAGGGTGGATTTCGATTTGGTTAACGGCTGGTGTCACGCCAGTTTCAGCAATGATGCGGTCAAGGTGCTCTGGTTCAAAATTAGAGACACCGATTGAGCGAATCAAACCAAGCTTTTGCGCCGTGACCAAGGCTTGCCAAGCTTCAACATACTTATCACGCTTAGGTAATGGCCAGTGAATGATGAACAAGTCGAAGTAATCAAGTCCCATACGTGCCAATGATTCTTGCACCGCCATCAAAGCATCTTCGTAGCCGTGGTACTTACCAGGCAACTTTGACGTGATGAAAAATTCAGAGCGGGGAATACCTGAGCGGCGAATTGCTTCGCCCACGATACCTTCGTTGTCGTAGTTGGTAGCTGAGTCAATCAAGCGGTAACCGCTTTGAATGGCTGCCAAAATTTGTTGCATCCCCTCGCCACCGCGGATTTGGTAAGTCCCAAGTCCGAGTACGGGTAGTGGATGACCGTCGTTTAATGTCAGTGTTGGAATGTTTAATGTCATGTGCAATAGTCCCTCCTATGACATTAACTTTCGCACGGATTAAATCTAAATGCAAACGTTTTCATAAAATGAGGGTGATTTGTTGCATGAATGCGTAGCGGTTCGGTATATTAAACCTGCAAATAACTATTTTTTTAGGGGAGTAATAGTATTATGGCAGAGCAACCATGGTGGTTAGACGAAGTTGTGTATCAAGTCTATCCACGTTCATTTCAAGATTCAAACCACGACGGGATTGGCGATATCCGCGGCATTATTTCACGATTAGACTATATTCGTGATTTGGGGGTCACGATGATTTGGGTCTCACCAGTTTACAAGTCACCGATGGTCGATATGGGGTATGACATCTCTGACTATCAAGATATTGATCCACAGTTTGGCTCGATGGCTGATTTCAAAGAATTATTGGCCGAGGCTAACAAGCGTGGTATGAAAATTATCATGGACTTGGTCGTGAATCACACATCAGACGAACATGAGTGGTTCCAGGCAGCGTTAGCGGATAAGCAGAGTCCGTACCGTGATTACTACATTTTCAAGACGCCGGCTGACGGGCAAGTGCCAAATAATTGGCGTAGTCTGTTTGGTGGGTCAACGTGGACCGAAGTGCCCGGTGAACCTGGCACGTACTACTTCCACAGTTTTGCGCCAGAGCAACCTGATTTGAACTGGGAAAACCCAGCCATGCGTCGTGACATTTACGACATGATTAATTGGTGGTTGGAGATGGGCGTTGCCGGTTTCCGAATTGATGCCATTACGCACTTGAAGAAGGATTTGGACTGGGCAAGTTTGCCAAGTGACGGTCCGGATGGATTGGTGTCGGTCCTTAAGAAGGGGCAAAACCGCCCAGGTATCGATGACTTTTTGAGTGAGTTGAAGGCCGAAACGTTTGCCAAGTACGACGCGGTCACAATTGGTGAGGCGTATGGTGTACCTGATGAGGATTTGCATAAGTACATCGGACCAGATGGCTATTTCTCAATGATTTTTGACTTCTCATATATGAACATTGAAGTTGAAAACACGGATGAGTGGTACCGTGGCCGTTCAGAATGGACGACGACCGATTTGCGTGAGCGCATGTTTAACTCGCAAAAGCAGGTCCATGAGATTGAGGGCTACCTCGGTAACGTTTTGGAGAACCACGATCAACCGCGTGTTTTGTCAAAGCTGATTTCGAATGCGGCTTACCGCACGGAAACGGCAGCGAAGACCCTAGCAACGATGTACTACTTCTTGCCAGGGGTGCCCGTGATTTATCAAGGGCAAGAACTGGGCATGAAGAACTTTAATCGTGAGAGTATTGATGACTTTAACGATGTCTCATCAATTAACAACTACGAGATGGCATTACAGGGGGGGTTGACTGAAGCTGAAGCCCTAGACGTGATTAACAAGAAGTCACGTGACAATGGTCGTGTACCCATGCAATGGACGCCGGATGAGTTTGGGGGCTTTTCTGACCAAGTGCCTTGGTTAGCGATGGGGGATGATCGTGACGGTGTTGATGTGCAAACGGAACTAGCTAACTCAGACTCAGTGCTTCATTGTTACCAAGCGCTGGGGCAATTGCGCCAGAATCCACTTTGGCGTGACTTGATTGTGTCAGGCGAGTTCTACCCATTGTCGGGGATGCCAGCTGATGTCATTGCTTACCAACGTCGTTTGGGTGGACGCTTATTGACGGTTGTCATCAACTTGAGCGAGCAGCCAAACCGCGTGTCACTCACGCAACCGGGCGAAGTGCTGTGCAAAGCAGGTGCGGTGACGCAACGTGGTCATCGTTTCCAATTGCCACCATATACGGCGATTGTGTTGGGTGTGAAGTAAAGAGTTTCCAAAAGGCGTCCATCTTAGGGCGTCTTTTCTTGTATACTGGTACTACGACAGATAGATATTGAGGGGTTATGATTATGAATCGTTTCGTGTTACTAATTATTGAATTATTGCCAATCATGTTGGCTTCACAACTGGCCTTTACTGAGTTTGGTCAAACCGTTGGGGTGTTGATTGGCTTGGTAGTTTTCGCCGTCGTGTGGATTACGCTTGTCCAAGCGGTCGCACCATATTTCAAAAAGGCTAAGAAGTAGGCATTCTGATGGTAGATGTTCAACTGACAAGTGAATTCTCAACCCCAGCTGACGATCTTTTACGCCAACATTTATTGATTACAGGGGCAACTGGTAGTGGTAAATCAACCAGTGCCGTGACAATTTTGCATGGCTTGTTAGACGCAAATCAATCAACGATTATCATTGATCCGACAGGGGAGTATACGACGCTGCCCAATGCCGTTGTTGCGAAGTTGGGGCGTAATGCGTTCATTGATTATGAACGGTTGACGGGAACTGAATTGGCGAGCTTTTTCGGGGCAACTGAGGCGAGTGATGTCGAAAAGGTGGCAGACGCTTGGCAAAGTTTGAAGTTACAGATGAATGTTGTGAAGCAACCCGGCATTTACGGCAAAGTCGGTCGCGAGTGGACTGTACATGAACAGTTGCTGGGCAAGTTGTATCACTATCCACAGCCGGCTGATATGACACTTTTGCCAGCGCAATTACAACAAGAATTCGCAGTGCCGGTTGATGACTTTGATTTAATTGGTCAAGAAGTTGACCATGAGGCATTTCGTAAGTTGTTACCAATCGTGCGTCGCATGACCCGCTTGGTGGCGGATGCCCGTTTTCAAAAATTGCTGAATCTACCACAACGCGAGCGTGACACTTCGGTGGCGATGCGAACTGATGTGATGTACTTAATGCAGTTGTTCAGCACACAACGGAGCTCACATAAGTTTTTGGTGATTGACGTTTCTGATTACGCCGATGATTTAGGTTTGGGTAAGGTTATTGTGTCATTATTGATGACGGCTCTTTTGCGCCTTAATCAAACGTTATCAAACACCTTACCGGTAACAGTGTTGATTGACGAGGCGCATCGTTATTTGAGTGAGGCGGATTTAGCGAGTGATGGTATTTTCCGTGTCGCGCGCGAGGGACGCAAGGCTGGCCTGTATTTGATGCTGACGACGCAAAGTCCTTTGGATTTGCCGGCCCAATTATTAGGTCAGTTTGGTAATTATTTGATTCATCGATTGAATACGATGGATGATGTGGCGAATTTGCCAAGCCTCGTCCCAATGGCAAAGCGGATTGCCGAGCAAGGCGTGGGTGAAGCTATTTTGAGCGGGATAAATTATGTGCCGGCGCATGAATTGCACGTCATGATGATTCCTGAAATGCAACATCGCACCGCCTCACCAAGGTTTTTCTAGAGAGGATTATAGAGATGTGGCACAAGAAACTTGCAACAGGCATTAGCGTGCTTGCGGCAGTCTTATTTGTTGTTTTGACGCTGGGTGTCATGCAACATGCAAGCTGGGTAACGGCTTATGATGAAAGTGGCGTGGCATTGATTCGCCACTTTAGTGCAACAAAGACCGCACTTTTTAAGGCGGTGACGTTCTTCGCGCAACCGGCGACTGGGGTTGTTTTGACAGCAATTGTGGTGATTATTGCCGCACTGCGTCGTCGTTGGCGTATTGCAGCGTATATCGCAACAAGTGTGATTGGCTCAACCGTGTTAATGAAAATCATTAAGACGATTGTCCAACGTCCACGCCCAACGGTTGATCGGATTATTCCTGAGAGTGGTTTTTCTTTTCCATCAGGACATTCGGTTAATGCCGTGGCGTTCTATGGCGCTCTGTTAGTGTTGGCGTTTTTCTACTTGCGCCGGCGTTGGCTAAAAATGCTTGTCATGCTGGTGTTGGCAGCGGAGATTGTATTGCTACCAATCAGTCGTGTTTATCTAGGCGTACATTATCCAAGTGATGTGACGGCTGGTTTGTTGCTCGGCTTGGTGGTGATGTTGACGGCCACGACAGTTGTATTGCAACCGCAAAAACTAAAGTAAAATGAAAACCCGTTCTTGAACACATGTGGTTCAGGAACGGGTTTTTAATCTTATTTTTTAGGTGGTGCCGGAATGAATGTATCCACGGCTGACCAGAAAGAAACCAAGGAGAACACAATCAAGAAGTGCCACAAAACGGTTTGGAGAGCGTTACCGTAAACGTTTGTGTAAGTGTTGATTGGACGTTGTACAACAACTAAGGCAATCAGTTCTTCGATACCAATAATTAAGGCTGTCAAAGCAATTGCTGCCGCTAACACGGCACCGGTAAGCAAAATGAATGATGCGATGTGCTGGGCAATCCACTTGATTGACCATGGCTTTGCGACTGGATGATGCATGCCTGTTTCCCTCCAACTAAATTTCAATATTTCTATTATACGTGAATTCGGACGGTTTTGAAAAGGAACCTTGTACCGAGTGGGTAAATATGACAAACTAAACGTATTGTATTGATGGGAGTAGATATATGAAAAAAGACACACAAGCAGTTGACCCAAAGATTATTTGGGCAATTGTTGGAACGGGAATTCTGGCGTTTACGGGTATTTTGACGGAAACGTCAATGAACGTTACGTTCCCGGATTTAATGAAACAATTTGGTATTTCGCTTAGCGTTGTGCAGTGGCTAACCACAGCCTATCTGCTCATGGTGTCATTGGTCATGACAACGTCAGCGTTCTTGAAAGCAAAATTCAATCCCCGTATGATTTTTATGATTGCCATTATTGCGTTTTTGATTGGGGATATTGTGGCAATCTTGTCACACTCATTTGCCTTGTTACTGGTTGGACGCATTATTCAGGGGATTGGGACTGGCGTGATTACGCCATTGGTGTTTAATATCATTTTGGAAAATGTGCCGATGTCACAAATTGGTAAGTACATGGGCTTCGGGACGATGATTCTCTCTTTAGCGCCTGCCTTTGGACCAATCTTCGGAGGAGTGGTTGCTTATTATTTGGGTTGGCGTGAGATTTTCTTGTTAGTTTTGCCGGTTGCTTTCTTGTCGCTGGTGATTACGTATAAGACTATTCCAACGGATCATACGCGTAACGATGCGTTTAAGTTCGATTATTTGAGTTTTGCTTTGCTGGCGGTAGCCTTCACGAGTTTCTTGTGGGCATTGAGCCAACTAGAGCACGGTTCAGTAAATGTCATCATGTTCGGGCTATTCGTTTTGGCGGTAGCGGCGTTTGCTGGTTTCTTGTATCGCTCAAAGCACAGCAATAAGCAATTCTTGAACCTTGGTATCTTTAAGGTGAAGGTTTTGCGCTTTGCGATGCTTGGTTATGTGACGTACATGTTTACCAATTTGATGGTTAACTTTGCGGTGCCAACGTTTGTACAATTGACGCTTGGTGCAAGTACGATGATTGCTGGCTTTGCTTTGATGCCGGGTTCATTGGCCGGCGCGTTGTTGAATCCAATCTACGGTCGTCTTTACGACACCCGCGGAGCTAAGATGCCATTGTTGCTTGGAAACTTTTTGTTTGTTGTCGTCATGGCAGTTTGGTCAGCGATGACGTTGAATGCAACAGTTATCTCAATGACAATTTTCTACTTGTTGATGACATTGGGTCGTAACTTGGCCTTTGGAACATCTATGACAGCCGGATTGGCGCAATTGTCATTGCCAGAGCGCGCGGATGGTAATGCCATCTTTAACACTGCACAACAATTCGCAGGGGCAATTGGAACGACAATCGCATCAGTGTTGATACGCGTGAATCCAACTGATCATGCGAGTGTGGCGCACCAAACCGCAGTTGGGGCCCGAAATGTATTCCTGTTTATGCTTGTGCTAGGGTTGTTGAACTTCGTTTGGTTCAAAATCTTCTTGCGTAATGACAAACCATATACAGAATAATTACTTATTTAAATTTAATAGATATAGAAAGGTGTTAGGTTATAACTAACACCTTTTTGACTTTCAGGGTATAATAAGAACTAACTAAAACTACATGAAGGAGGCCGCAAATATATGGCCAACGACTGGATTAACATTCACGGTGCGCGCGCTCACAATTTGAAAAATGTGGACGTGGCGATTCCCCGTGATAAATTTGTGGTAATGACCGGTTTGTCGGGATCAGGAAAAAGTTCGCTAGCTTTTGATACCCTGTATGCCGAAGGGCAACGTCGTTACGTTGAAAGTTTGTCTGCCTATGCCCGTCAATTTTTGGGTCAAATGGATAAGCCTGATGTGGATGCGATTGAAGGGTTGAGTCCTGCTATTTCAATCGACCAAAAGACGACCTCAAAGAACCCACGTTCAACGGTTGGTACGGTGACTGAAATTAACGATTACTATCGTTTGTTATTCGCCCGCGTGGGTCAACCAGATCCAGCTGAGGACGGCACCATCGTCAAGACGTCAATTGATCAAATGTTGAACTATTTGACAGATACTCTCGACGAAGGCTCACGTATGCAAGTCTTGTCACCAATCGTTCGTCACAAGCGTGGTTCACACGCGTCAGCTTTTGAGCGTATTCAAAAAGAAGGTTTCGTGCGTGTCGTCGTTGACGGTGAGATGCATGAAGTGACCGATGAATTCGACTTGGATAAGAACAAGTACCACGACATCTCAATCGTGGTCGATCGTATTATTTTGCGTGACGGTTCACGTGCCCGTTTGTTCGAATCATTTGAATCAGCAATGCGCATGGCCGATGGTGTGGTGACGGTGGATGTCATTGGTGGCGAGCCAATCACATTTTCTGATCACTACACGGGCGCTCTTAAGGATTTCGCAGTTGGTAAGTTGGAACCACAACTTTTCTCATTCAACGCACCCATGGGAGCGTGTGAAATCTGTGGTGGATTGGGGATGACACTTGAGGTCGACGTTGACCGTGTTATTCCAGATAAGTCAAAGACATTGGCTGATGGCGCTATTGTTGCCTGGAACCCAATCTCTTCTTCATACTACCCAGAAATGTTGCGTCAATTTGCTGAGCAATTTGGCATTCCAATGGATGTGCCGTTTGAGGAATTGACTGCTGATCAACAAGATATGGTTTTGTACGGTTCTCGTTTGAAGCCATTCCACTTCCACTATGAAAATGACTTTGGTGGTGTGCGTGACGTTGATTTGCCATTCGAAGGTGTCATGAATAACATTGACCGTCGTTACCGTGAGTCAAACTCTGACTTTACGCGTGAGCAAATGCGCGGTTACATGGACGAATTAACTTGCTCTGCTTGTGGTGGTTACCGTTTGAACCCAGCTGCTTTGTCAGTCAAGGTCGGTGACAAGCACATTGGTCAAATTTCAGAAATGCCAGTTGACCAAGAATTGGATTTCTTCAAGGATGTTAAGTTCGGTGAGCAAGATTCACAAATTGCTGAGCCAATCGTCAAGGAAATTACTGACCGTTTGAGCTTCTTGAAGAACGTTGGGTTGGACTATCTAACGTTGTCTCGTTCTGCTCGTACGCTTTCTGGTGGTGAAGCCCAACGTATTCGTTTGGCAACACAAATTGGTTCAAACCTATCAGGGGTTATGTATGTTTTGGATGAACCATCAATTGGGTTGCACCAACGCGATAATGACCGTTTGATCAATTCGTTGAAGCAAATGCGTGATTTGGGTAACACGTTGATTGTTGTTGAACACGATGAAGATACCATGAAGGCAGCCGATTACATTATCGACGTCGGACCTGGTGCTGGTGATCACGGTGGTGAGATTATGGCTACTGGAACGCCTGAAGAAATCGAAGCCAATGAAAATTCATTGACGGGACAATACCTATCAGGAAAGAAGTTTATTCCAGTTCCCGAAACACGCCGTGAAGGTAATGGTCAAAAGATTACCATCACTGGCGCTGCTGAAAATAACTTGAAGAACGTTAAGGTCGACTTCCCATTGGGTAAGTTTGTGGCCGTGACAGGTGTGTCTGGTTCAGGAAAGTCAACGCTGGTTAATTCGATTTTGAAGCGTGCGTTGAAGATGGAATTGAACAACAATTCTGAAAAGCCTGGTAAGTACAAGAAGATGACTGGCTTTGAGAATGTTGACAAGATTGTCGATATTGACCAAAGCCCAATCGGTCGTACGCCACGTTCTAACCCAGCAACGTACACGGGTGTCTTTGACGATATTCGTACCTTGTTCGCACAAACAAACGAGGCCAAGTTGCGTGGCTACAACAAGGGACGTTTCTCATTCAACACCAAGGGTGGTCGTTGTGAGGCATGTAAGGGTGACGGTGTCATCAAGATTGAAATGAACTTCTTGCCGGACGTTTACGTGACGTGTGAAGTTTGTGGCGGTACGCGTTACAACTCAGAGACGTTGGAAGTGACTTACCGCGGTTTGACGATTGCTGATGTGTTGAACTTGACGGCTGAACAAGCAGTTGAATTTTTTGCACCAATTCCAAAGATTCGTCGCAAGTTGCAGACGATTGTTGATGTTGGTCTTGGGTATGTAACGCTTGGTCAATCAGCCACGACTTTGTCTGGTGGTGAAGCGCAGCGTATGAAGTTGGCATCAGAGTTGCAACGTAAGTCAACCGGTAAGACATTCTACATCTTGGATGAGCCAACGACTGGTTTGCACGTGGATGACATTTCACGTTTGCTAGAAGTTTTGCAGCGCCTTGTTGATGGTGGTAACACTGTTTTGGTTATCGAACACAATTTGGATGTTATTAAGACAGCCGACTGGTTGATCGACATGGGTCCAGAAGGTGGAGAAGGCGGTGGAACGGTTCTTGCGACTGGTACACCAGAAGACATCGCAGCAGTACCAGAGTCATACACTGGTCAATATCTTGGCCCAATTATGGACCGTGATCGCGCCCGTGCAGCAGCGGTACAATAAAATCGCCCTTTTTGGTTGCCGATATGCGGGTAACCGTGTATACTTTCTTTTTGTAAGTTCTATTTATTCGAATATATAAAACAAAAAGTGAGGTAAACATCATGGCTGAAAAGTTGGATGTGGCATCAGCTCGTCGTAAGATGAAGAGCCCAAACATTAAGACTCGCAAGCGCGCTTTGAAGGCATTGCACGATGCACGCAAGGCAGCAAGCAACAAGAAGTAATCAAAGAAACCAGTTCACCGCGGTGGACTGGTTTTTTTGTGCGGTTGTTTGCGAAATGATTAACCACATAGCCGGGCGTGTCCAATAAATGGTATAATGTTAGCACGATAAAAACGGAGGACGGAAACCATGGCTAAGAAAGAATTGGTTATTGTCACAGGAATGAGTGGTTCGGGTAAAACTGTTGCGATTCAGGCCTTTGAAGACTTGGGCTACTTTACTGTGCAAAACCTACCACCTGCAATGTTGCCAAAGTTCTGGCAGATGATTTCTGATGAAGATAACATCCAACGTGCGGCGGTGATGATTGACTTGCGATCACAAAGTTTCTTTGATGATTTGGATGATGAAATTAAGAAAATGTCAGCCGACAACAATGATTACTACGATCTGAAGATTGTTTACATTGATGCGACTGACGAAGAGTTGGTGGCACGCTATAAGGAAACCCGCCGTTCACATCCTTTGTCAGGCGACAAGGGCACGTTGTACGGAATTCAAACTGAGCGTCACCGTTTGACTGAAATTCACGATATGGCAAGTGAAGTGATTCATACAGATGATTTTGCGCCACGTCAATTGCGCAACTACATCTTGGAACACTTCGGCTCAGATGAAGACCGAGAAGGCACGTTTGCGGTGCAAGTCATGAGTTTCGGCTTTAAGTATGGTGTACCTGTCGATGCTGACTTGCTTATCGATGTACGCTTTTTGAAGAATCCGTACTATATTACGGCCTTGCGTGAGCAAACCGGTTTGGATAAAGAAGTCTGGGATTACGTCTGGTCAAGTGAAGATGCAGAAGAATTCTACCAACGCGAGAGTAGCTTGATTAAGTGGTTGCTCCCCAAGTACAAGGCAGAAGGTAAGAGCACTTTGACGATTGCCTTCGGTTGCACGGGTGGTCAACACCGCTCAGTTGCCTTTGCACACCGTTTGAGCCAAGATTTGGCTAACGACTGGAAGGTTAATGAGTATCACCGTGACATCAACCGTCGCAAGGAAAGCAGTAACCGATCATGACAGAAGAATTTACGGTTAAAACGACACCGAAGATTGTTGTCATTGGTGGTGGTTCAGGCCAACCGGTTATTTTGCGTGGTTTGAAGAAGTTTGACGCGGATTTGACAGCGGTCATTACGGTGGCAGATGATGGTGGTTCATCTGGGACATTGCGCGACTATTTGAACATCGTTCCACCTGGGGATATTCGTAACGTCATGGCGACGCTATCGACATTGCCACAAGAGATTATCGATATTTTCCAATATCGCTTCCATGAAAATGATGAAATGCTGGCCAATCATGCGCTGGGAAATCTGATTATTGCTGCTATGGCTGAAAAGGAACACGACATCTTTGCGGGTGTGCAGTTGTTGACGAAGTTTATGGGCATCCAAGGGCACGTATACCCGGTAGCTAATGAACCGTTGATTTTGCACGCTAAGTTTAAAGACGGTACGGAACTGTCAGGTGAAGCAGAAATTACGGCTGCCCACAAGCAGATTGACCACATTTGGGTGACGCCACAACCCGATTCTGTGAATGAGGTTGCCCAAGCGCCGAGTGAGGTTATTAACGCAATTTTGAATGCGGATGTCATCGTACTCGGACCAGGAAGTTTGTTTACGAGCATCTTACCTAACTTGGTTGTCCCAAACGTTGCTGAAGCGTTGAAGGCGACGCGTGCCAAAGTGGTATACATTGCTAACATTATGACGCAAAAGGGTGAAACGGATGATTTCTCTGATGCAGATCATTTGCGGGCTTTGAATAAGCATGTTGGTGATAATGTGGTTGATGCCGTCATTATGAATACTGGTATTGTGCCAGATGACTATATTGATTGGAAAAAGTGGAATGAGGTTTCACATCAAGTGGCCTTTGATCCAGAAGAAGTGCGTCACGAAGGTGCAATCCCTGTTTTGGGTGACCTGCTTGAATTGCGTGACGATGGAGCCTTTCACGATGGTGACATCGTGGCCCAATTGATTATGCAAATTGCTGACGCGAAAGAATTGTAGAAGGGAGGAAACTTATGTCATTTGCGAGTGATGTCAAAAAAGAATTGACGATGCTGGAAATTAATAATCCGGACAATGCAAAGGCAGAGTTGTCCGCCTTGTTACGCATGAATGGCTCGTTGGGCCTATCAAATATGCGATTTACCTTGAATGTGCAAACTGAAAATGCGGCGACAGCTCGTCGTATTTTGGGATTGCTGCAACAATTTTATCAATTGCCATCTGAAATTTCGGTGCGTCGTCAAATGAAATTGAAGAAGAACAATTTGTACGTCGTGCGAATTGTGCAAGGCGTAAATGAGTTGCTTGACGATTTGCACATCTTTGAGGATTTTGAATTATTGCCAACGGTTCCTGATGAATGGCTGGCTGATGAAGGTAAGGCTCGTTCTTACTTACGTGGTGCCTTTTTGGCGGCCGGTTCTGTTAACAATCCAGAGACAAGTCGCTATCACCTAGAGATTTATTCTCTATATGAAGAGCAAGCTCACCAATTGGAAGAGCTGATGAACCGCTTTGACTTGAATGCCAAGGTGGTTGAACGTCGCTCGGGTTATATCGTTTATCTGAAGGAAGCGGAAAAAATTGGCGATATGCTGATGGTCATTGGGGCGACGAATGCCATGCTTAAGATGGAAGACGTGCGTATTATCCGTGATATGCGTAATTCAGTTAACCGTTTAGTGAATGCTGAAAACGCGAACTTGGATAAGACAGTTAACGCCAGTCAAAAACAAATCGATGACATCGAGTTTTTGGATAACGAGATTGGCTTGGCCCGTTTGCCCGAAAAGCTACGTGAGATTGCGGAAGTTCGCTTGGCACATCGTGAAGAGCCATTGTCAGAGCTTGGTAAGTATGTGCCATCGGGTGAAATTTCAAAGTCTGGGGTTAACCACCGCCTACGTAAGTTGACGAAAATGGCTGACGATTTGCGCACAACAGGCGCGCTTCCTAAAGGAATTTCATAGGATGGCTCATATCGTTTGACCATGTTTGACGAACTGTCTACAATAGGGGTATGTTCTGATTCTGAACATCAGGAGGAAAATAAATAATGTTACCAATTCCATACGTTATCGAACAATCATCACGCGGGGAGCGTTCATACGACATCTTCTCACGTTTGTTGATTGATCGTATTATCATGGTCAGTGGACCAATTGAATCACAAATGGCAACGGCAATTATTGCCCAATTGCTATTCTTGGATGCGCAAGATCCAGATAAGGATATTTACATGTACATTAACTCTCCTGGTGGAGAAGTTAATGCCGGTATGGCCATCTACGACACAATGAACTTTATCAAGGCTGATGTTCAAACGATTGTTATTGGTTTGGCAGCATCAATGGCGTCTGTTTTGGCATCTTCAGGTGCTAAGGGCAAGCGTTTCATGTTGCCTAACTCACAATTCATGATTCACCAACCATCAGGTGGTGCACAAGGACAACAAACTGAAATTGCTATCGCAGCAGAAGAGATTTTGAAGACTCGCAAGAAGTTGAACGAAATTTTGGCAAGCAATACAGGAAAGCCTTACGAGCAATTGGAGCGTGATACGGAACGTGATCACTGGCTAGATGCTGATGAGTCACTTGAGTACGGCTTGGTCGATAAGATCATGACGAGCGCCAACGAGCAAAAGTAATACTGCCTCTTTTTAGAAGGAAGGCGTCTCCCGTTTTGTGGAGGCGCCTTTTTGCTTTTCTGGAAAATATTTGCGCCTTTGTGAATAAAAGTTCATGGATTTTTGGAAAAAGTTTGTGAGGCGGTTTCCTTAATAAAGAGTAGTGGTATACCGGTACACAAAAAGTATGGAGTACCGAATGCGGGATAATCGTTTTGCCATAGTCAACAAAACATGTTGACTTCTTCACAAGTTACCTTATAATGAATAAGTGTTAAGAAACGCTTTGGAGGAAAAAAGCATGAAGATTTTTGCTTACGGTATTCGCGAAGACGAAAAGCCATCATTGAACGAGTGGATTGCAGCTCACCCAGAAGTTGAAGTGGGCTACACTGATAAGTTGTTGGACCCTGAGACAGCAAAGTTGGCAGAGGGAGCCGACGCTGTTAACGTTTACCAACAATTGGACTACACACGCGAGACGTTGACTGCTTTGCACGAGTTGGGCATCAACAAGATGTCATTGCGTAACGTTGGTACTGACAACATCGATTTCGATGCTGCACGCGAGTTTGACTTCTCAATCTCAAACGTGCCAGTTTACTCACCAAACGCTATTGCTGAGCACTCAATGATTCAAATGTCACGTTTGTTGCGTCGCGCAAAGGCTTTGGATGCAAAGATTGCAAAGCACGACTTGCGTTGGGCACCAACAATCGGACGTGAAGTTCGTATGCAAACGGTTGGTGTTATCGGAACTGGTCACATCGGACGTGTTGCTATCAACATCTTGAAGGGCTTCGGCGCAAAGGTTATTGCTTACGATCTATACCGTAACGCAGAATTGGAAGCTGAAGGCATCTACGTTGATACTTTGGACGAGTTGTACGCACAAGCTGATGTTATCTCATTGTACGTACCAGGTGTTCCTGCTAACCACCACATGATCAATGCTGATTCAATCGCAAAGATGAAGGACGGTGTTGTCTTGGTTAACGTTTCACGCGGTAACTTGATGGACATCGACGCTGTTATCGATGGTTTGAACTCAGGTAAGATTTCAGACTTCGCAATGGACGTTTACGAAGAAGAAGTTGGTTTGTTCAACGTTGACTGGTCAGACAAGGAATTCCCTGACGCAAAGATTGCTGATTTGATTGCTCGTGAGAACGTATTGGTTACACCACACACGGCATTCTACACGACTAAGGCTGTTCTAGAAATGGTTCACCAATCAATGGACGCTTCATTGGCATTCATTAACGGTGAGACACCTGCTATTGCAGTTGAATACTAATCGTGATAACTTACTTTAAGTAAGAAATTATTTTATTGTTTATCCTCCTTCAAATAACTCATTTGACGTTGTGAGATTCGCTAAGTGAGTAACTATTTGGTGCGAGAGACGTTTGGTTTGAAAGGTATAATTTAATATTATGACGAGCGAATTTTTTGACGGCTCATACGAGCTAAAGTTAAAGGATTTCTTCTTCAAGGTACTTTCTGGTTCAGCCCAAGGTATCTTGATTGGTGTTTTGCCATCAGCCGTTATGAAGTACATCTTGAAGATGTTCGGAACGGCACAATGGGCGCTTGATTTGTCAGCTATTTTGACGCTGTTCTCATCATTCATTCCATTGTTGATTGGTGTCGCAATTGCTATGCAATTCCGTATGAAGGCGCTTGATGTTGGTGTTATGGCCATTGCGGTTGGTGCTGCTTCAGGATCAATCAAGTGGGCTGTTGCACCAAAGGGCTTCGTAAACCCAATTACGGGTGCACCACAAGTTGGTAATGTTTACATTGCTGCTGGTGCCGGTGACGTTATCAACGCCATTATCGTTGCTGCGGTTGCAGTATTGGTAATCTGGTTGGTATCACGTTACCTAGCCGGATTTGGTTCAGTTGCTATCATCTTGAGCCCAATCGTAATCGGTGGTGGTGTTGCTTTGTTCGGTCGCGCTATCGCACCTTACGTTGCTTACATCACGACTTGGGTTGGTGACGCTGTTCGTTTGGCTACTGACTTGCAACCATTGCCAATGTCAATTGCCATTGCAATGGCCTTCTCATTCATCATCATCACGCCGATCTCAACGGTTGGTATTGCCTTGGCAATCACGTTGTCAGGTTTGGGTGCTGGTGCTGCCGGAGCCGGTGTTGTTGCAACGACGGTTATCTTGTTGATCAACTCATGGAAGGTTAACAAGAAGGGAACGACGGTTGCTATCTTCTTGGGTGCTATGAAGGGGATGATGCCTTCAGTATTCAAGAAGCCAGTTATGATTTTGGCCTTCTTGGTTGCCGCAGCAATTACGGCTATCCCAGTTGCTTTGTTCAACGTTCAAGGAACGCCAACTTCAGCCGGATTCGGTTGGATTGGAATGGTTTCACCATTGCAATCAATGTTTACGTTTGACGCTGCTGAAGCTGAAATCGTTAAGCACACAATCAACTTTGTTCAATTCTTGATTGTTTGGTTCATCGTGCCAGCTATTGCTGGTTTCGTAGTCGACTTCTTGTTTACTAAGATCTTGAAGTTGTACTCACCATCAGACTTTGAGCAAGAAATGTAATCATAAATAATTAATGCCACGCATCTCGATTCGAAATGCGTGGCATTTTTTTGCATATTTCACCCACATTCTGACAATGCTTCTTGCGTGAGTTAATCAAATGCTAAGGCTAAAATGGAAGTAGATAATTGGAAGGATGAAAGGTGACATGGAGAAGTATGATTCATTAGCGACAGCGATTATTCGCAACGTGGGTGGTGCAGGAAACGTTAATAAGGTTATTCACTGTGTCACACGACTTCGCTTCTATTTAAAGGACCCTAGCATGGCGAATACGGGCGCTTTGATGAAACTTGATAAAGTAGCAGGAGCCGTCTATAACGAACCGCTACGGCAATATCAGGTTGTTATAGGCCCACGAGTAGCTGATGTATATGATATCGTTGTTGATCAGCTGGGAGATGGGGTGACGGACCCTGAAGAAACCCATGAAGCAACGCTGCTTGGCGTTGAGCCGATAGAGCCACATCGCTCGTTGTTGCAACGACTGTTTAGAAAATGAAACAAAAAAAGACCTCTAGGACGAATCCTAGAGGTCTTTTTGTCGCTAATTACTTAGGTGAAACAACTTGCTTACCCTTGTATGAACCATCAGCGGCCACGTGGTGGTTACGTACGTAAACACCGTTTTCGTTCATGTGGATAGCAGGCGTCTTAAGTCCGCCTTGACCACCGCGACGTGAGCGCTTTGCGTTCTTTGAAGTCTTACGTGCAGGAACTGCCATAGATATATCCTCCCTTACACCGCCGTGTAGAAAGTAGGCAGTGTTTATTAATAATCGATTATTTTTTCAACTGTTCTAAATTACATTATTTTTTGGAAGTTGTCAAGGGGTCATACCCAAAACACGGAAAGTTCACAATTTGTTCAAACCGCGTCATTTCGGGCTTTGACGGTTTACAAAAGATACTTTTAGTAAGATAATGAGTCGTACCAAAAAACAAGGAGGCATATTTACTGATGAGCGAAAATTCAGTAAAGGATCCGGCAGACGTAAACGCACAAGCGTCTGGTGGTCCAAGTTTGGCGGAAATCAACAGCACAGTGGAAGTTCCACAAGGCGGCGGATTTTTGCGTAAGTTGATGGCCTGGAGTGGGCCAGGAGCGTTGGTTGCTGTGGGTTACATGGACCCAGGTAATTGGATTACATCAATCGTTGGTGGTGCACAATACCACTACCTATTGATGTCTGTGATCTTAGTGTCTAGTTTAATTGCGATGTTGTTGCAGTATATGGCGGCTAAACTAGGAATTGTGGCTCAGAAAGACCTGGCCCAAATGACACGTGACTCTACTAATCAATTCGTTGGATATATTCTATGGATTATGACTGAACTTGCAATCATGGCGACTGAAATGGCCGAAGTTATCGGTGCAGCGATTGCCATCCACTTGCTGTTCGGTTTGCCATTGCTATGGGGTGTCATCATTACTGCCCTAGACGTTTTGCTATTATTGCTATTGATGAAGTTAGGGTTCCGTAAGATTGAAGCAATCGTTGTCACGTTGATTGCGGTTATCTTGCTTGTCTTCCTATACATGGCGGTCTTGGCTAAGCCTGATATGGGTGAAGTTGCCGTGAACTTGGTGCCACACAGTGACATCTTGAAGCACGGACAATTGATGTTGGCTCTTGGTATCGTTGGTGCCACAGTTATGCCACACAACTTGTACTTGCACTCATCAATCTCACAAACACGTAAGATTGACCGTTCATCAAACAAGAGTATTAAGGAAGCGATTCGCTTTACGACTTGGGATTCAAATATCCAATTGACGGGAGCGTTCGTCGTTAATTCATTGCTATTGATCGTCGGAGCAGCTTTGTTCTTCGGTCATGGATCAGATTTGGAAGCCTTTGGTGATTTGTTCAACGCCTTGAACAACAAGGAAATCGTTGGTGCCATTGCGAGTCCTGTCTTGAGTATGTTGTTCGCGGTTGCCTTGTTGGCATCAGGACAAAACTCAACGATTACTGGAACGTTGACTGGTCAAATCATCATGGAAGGTTACACGCACTGGCACTTGCCAATGTGGTTGCAACGTTTGCTAACCCGTGGAATTGCGTTGATTCCGATTGTTATCTTCGCAATTGTGTTCGGAGCAACTGAAGGTGCCTTGGATAAGCTGTTGGTTTACTCACAGGTCTTCTTGTCAGTGGCTTTGCCATTCTCAATGTTCCCATTGATTTACTTTACGTCATCTAAGAAGTACATGGGTGAGTTTGTAAATCCTAAGTGGGCAACGTGGTTGGGATATGCGATTTCGGTTATCTTGACGGGATTGAACATTCAATTGATTTTCAACACGGTCGCACCGCTATTTAAGTAATAGGAGACGAAACTTATGGTAGAAGCAAAGCATTTCAAGCACGTATTGGCAGCTGTCGATGACTCAGAACTTGGTCAATTGGCCTTGGTGAACGCAATTCACCAAGCGCAAGAAGATGGTTCTAAGTTGACGATTTTGTCAGTATTTGAAGCTGATCAAATGAATGTGTTCGATTACTTTTCAAAGGAAAAGAACGCAGCAGCTCGCGAAGATGTTGAACAGGCATTGGAGCGTTACCGCCAAGTGGCAGTTGATGCCGGTGTTCCAAACATTGAGACGCTTTTGTCTGAAGGTGAGCCAGGTGAGGTTATCGTCAAGGATGTGATTCCTTCAATTAACCCCGACATGGTTGTGATTGGATCACACTCACAAAAGGGTGCTGAGAAGTACTTCGGTTCACAATCAAGCTATGTGGCTAATAATGCCCCAATCACAGTGATGATTGTTCGTTAATAAAGATTAAAAGAGAATTGCTAGTTTTAGCGGTTCTCTTTTTTCATATCCTCTTTTTCGGCTGACAATGCATGTGCTTTACTGTACAATAGTTAGCGTTATAAAAATCTTTGGGATATTTTTTGGGAGGCAGTAATGGAGCTTTTAAGCGAGTATATCGACGCGTATTTGTCGACTCTGAAATACTTGGATGAAGTTGTTTCTGAGCCAGCGGCGGATTACGGACTATCATTCGAACAATACTTGATTATGCATAGCATTGCACAACAAGATGGCCTGACGTTGACGGATGTCGTTGAACGTCGCCATGTGACCCGTGCGGCTGTGTCACGACAAATCAAGATGTTACTTAAGAAGGAGTTCATCTACCAGGAACCGGATACAGCTGATCGACGCCGGATGTTGTTGCATTTAACAGTGACGGGTCGTGAAGTTGAAGCAATCGTAACGAAGCGCGTTGAGAATCGTTTCGATGGTTGGGTACAAGCTTTTGGGGAAGAGCAAGCCCACAAGGTATTGGCGTTTATTCGTCAATTCGATGATAAGGTCGTGTCAAAGACAAAGGCCAAGATTAAAGCGCGCAATTTAGACGAGCGTTAAGACGAAAACGACCAGGTTTGAGGGGACTTGGTCGTTTTCTTTTTGGACTTGAAATCGATAGAGTGTGTGTTGTATGATATAGAAGTTGATTTTGGGCATTAGCCAAGCGGTAAGGCAACGGTTTCTGGTACCGTCATGCACTGGTTCGAATCCAGTATGCCCAGTAATAGACTTTTGAGAACGTTGATATGTCGGCCTTGAGCTTGATATATCAACGTTTTCTTTATATCAAGTACCACTTTCGGTACCACTTAAATTTCAAGAATTGTCATTGTTTTTCATTGCAAACGGTACCGGAAGTGGTACCGGATAGAATTTAATTAAAGCCCCGTATTCAGCTATATACAGCCGTTTGCGGGGCTTTGTTAGTTTGATTAGAAGTTTACCAATGATGTGAACTTATCAACGGTAGTCGCACGCATATCGGCAGTGACGGCGGCATAAACGTTAAGTGTTGTGTTGATGTCGTCGTGACCAACTTGGGCTTGAAGTGTTTTAATATCCATGCCAGCTTGAACCGCTAACGTGATGTACGTGTGACGCAACCCGTGGATGTTAGTACGCGGCACGTCAGTTCCTTTGATTGCGGATAGAAGCCACTCTCTTGGCTGATTAGAACTAATGCGTCCAGTTAAGCGTTGATTAGTCCAAACAGCGTCAGCGGGCAAACCACGGCGCATGAGGCGCTGCCCTTGAACGGCACGCCAGCGGATAAGCAATTGACGGGTTTTGTTGTCGATATAAACGGTACGCTTACCGGCCTCTGTCTTAGGTTTATCAATAACAACCCCTTGGCCAGTCACTTCACTCATGGTTTTGTTTACGTCGATATATGGACGGATGCCATCAAGGTGTAAGTCTGACCATGTAACAGCCCGTAGTTCCCCGTTACGCATGCCAGTCATTGCAAGAGTGCGTAAATAAGCTTGCTTATAAACTGTTTCCGGCGTGTGGTACTTTTGTTCGATTGCATGAATGAACTGTTGAAGTTGTTCACGGTCATAGAAGTCCACGCGATCATCATGTGTAGGTTTTGCGACTGCATCAGGATAACGAATATTATTAAACGGGTTGTCGGGTAACAATTCTAATGACACGCCTAATTCAATAACGCGCTTAAAGTAGCCGACTTGTTTCTTATAGGTGCTGTGCTTTGAGGCTAAGTCATTTACCCAGCGCTGTACGTCTTGCTTGGTCAGCTTATTAACGCGCTTGCCTTTGAACCATTCAGGGGTAAGGACGTACATGTCGAACATGCGGCGCACCTTAGCAATAGTCACTTCACGACGGCCACGCTTGTACTCATCAAACCAACTAGCCACAAGTTCATCCATTGTTGTGTTGTTACCTAAGGCATCATAGACGCCGTTCTCAATATCATTTAATGTCTGACGTTCCCAGTGAGATGCTAATGTCTTGTTCGCAAAACCTGACTTCTTCTTTTCTTTTGCTTTACCTTCATTGTTAGTAAAACGAATGCGGACAGAGTATGTGCCGTTTAAGTTCTTTGAAATAGTCATAATAAATATGTCCTCCATGCCGGCATCCAACCGCTATGTATGGAACGTTGATTATTATGTATGTTGCTGCCGAGGTCCATCCCTCACCAGTGGTAAATTATAGTGTGCTTATTTTGCCGTCGGCAGGAAACCGTTGGCGTTTTGCGTATTAAATAAATAATTTTATTTAGCGTCATCCGTTTGGGTGGCGTCTTTTTTTATGTCGTTAGATCGTGATTGCTGTGCGTCTGTGATTGCATTGGTCAGCCGTTGCGTTGCTTCGTTGATTAAAAGCTGGCTTTGTTCTCCGTTGTCGCTTAATAGCATAGCAATTCTTGGTATTTCCGTTAATGCCGTTTCAATAAAACGATAGAGGGGAATATCCGCGTTATCGAGAAACCTTTCGTCATCAGCTGCATGTTTAATTTTAAGCCCAGTAGTACCCGCTGATTTATTAGGTGCTTTGAAATAGCCGTCTAATTTCTCACGTGCATCAGTTAGCAATACTCTTAATGCTGCCACGCCTGATTGATTGCCCGTCCCGCTTGGCAAACCTGATAGAGTTGCGACAACTGTTTTAATATCAGTTTCTAAGTTGTCGGTTCTGATTGGCAATGCGTCGAGGGCATCTTTAATTTTGTTCTTATCTATACCGGTAACCTCTGACCAAACTGTTAGCTGTTGTTCTTCATTGTCGTCGATACCCATTAGATAAGGAACAGATACACCAAAGTATGCTGCTAACTTTTCAAGTTGTTCGTACTTGGGCTTGCGTTCCCCCTTTTCGTATCGAGAAATTGTAATTCTATTTATACCAACGGCAGTGCCTAAAGCGGCAAGAGAGACGCCTTTAGTCTTTCTTAGTTGGGATAGTCTGTCTTTAAGTTCCATGATGTTTTTTTCCTAACTATCGTTATAGTTTATAAGTGTAAATGTAAACGTGCCTTTTGGCAACAAGAAAATAAAAAACAAAAAAGTGTTGACATGTGCCTAATGGCACTGGACGATAAAATCGTCCTGACCGCGGACAATATTTTTTTGGACAACATGTGCCTTTTGGCTCATGCGAAAATCAAAATCATTAAAGGAAAACAACATGAAGAAAATCATTACAACTGATACGCAACGAACATTACAACGTATTCAAATGGAACGGGGCTTGAACCGCAAAAAACTAATGAGTGAGTTGTCGATTACATTGCCGACACTAGAGAAACTGTTAGATCATCAAGTGCCATTCACGGTAACGATGCAAACGTATCATAAGCTGACGTATTGGTTAGAAGAAAACGAGGCACAACATGAATGAAAACGAATTGTACATATTGCATTTGATTGTTGGTTTTCTAATCGCGTACAAGGTTTATTCATTTATAGATGATGTCCGACTTGGTGCGATTGAGATTATTTTTGAAGGAAGTGAAGAAAATGAGTAACGAATATCTATTGAATGTGTTGACGGGAGCTAATATGTTGCCGCGATACAATGAACTACTTGCATTGAAGAATGAATCGTTTAACCCGTACTTTTTGGAGATGGCAACGGATGGTGCGTTTGAGCTAACCAAAAGCATTGGGGCGCAAATGACACTTGAGGCAGTGAAGAATAACGGCGACACGGCAAAGATTTTTGATGCTAACGAACGATTTAAGAACGCCATGACAGCCGTTAAGACAGCGCTGGATGATTTAGCATGGTTGGCAAATGAACAATACGCAGCTAGCTAAGGAAGAATTAGAACACGCTGTAAGGCTATTGCAGGCTGATGGTGGTGTATATCAGTCGGTGGTTGCGGATAACGTGGCGCAACAGATTAGTTACATTGATTTATTGCTGGATGGTGATGATCCGTTTAAGTAACGCACATAATATTTTTTACCGGTTCAGTGCCGGCATACATATCAGGAAAAATTTCAACAGTTCGATTGCTCCATATTTAAAAAGAAGTAGGCATCCAACCGCAGGGCAAAAGAAAAACGCCTGAACCAGTATTGCGAGTACCGGAACAGACGCGTTGGAATTTCTTGTGAAAATAAAAGGAAAACTCCTAAATAGAAAGGAATTATCTTATGGATATTGTAACACAGAATAACGATTTAGTTAAGGCTATGAACCGCCTGGCAACAGCGCTTGAGGACAACAAGATTAACAGGCCTTGGATGACGAAGCAGGAAGCGCACAATTATATTCATGTCGCAAATAACAGCTTCGATAAGTTGGTTAAAAACGGGTTTATCAAGTCTCACAGTCTACATAACTTGGGTATTGCCGTTGAGCGTTTCAACCGTAACGAATTAGATGAGTTTTTAGGAGCCTTGTAATGACCGCATATTTATCTAAAGGTTTTGAAACAATTCAATACAACGTTATTGACGGCAACCCACGGCAAGACTTCATGGATTTGGTTAGCATGACAGAACATCATACAAAAGCGTTGAACGGAACTGATGAAGAAGTCGAGGCATTTAAGCCGGAGATGCTGAACGTCGTATATGGTACCGTGGATGGTCATTATCGCACTGACCAGCTGGTTAATCGCAGCGTGATGTTCATTGATGTTGATGATGGTGGCGATTACGACACGGTACTAGAGCGTGTGACCGGAGGCATTCTAAACGGAACGAACATGGTTATCTATCCGACGATTTCAAACCAAATTAAGCCGGGCACACGTCTACGAATTGGAATTGAATTAAGCCGTGAAGTAGCACAGGCAGAATACAGCAAGGTATGGAGTGTTCTAACCGCTGTGCATGAGTTAGAAGCTGACGTAAATGGTGTCACGCAGAATTGGAATCAGTTGGCCGGCACCTACACTCTCACTAGCCAGAACAGTGTACACGCGCCTTATATCAAGTCTGACGGGCAACCGCTTGACGTGGATGCTTTTGTTCAGGTTTACGATAATGAGCCTAATAAGTTCCGTATCAAGGCAGAGGAGCCAGCGGTAACAGCGACATTCCTCACGAATGGGAGTAAGCCTTGGTCAGTTATGGCAAGCAAGGTACTAAACGCAATGTTAGATCCAGAAGCCCACTATAAGGAATTTGGTGGCTTTGACAACATGCTTGTTAGCGTGGCTGGATGGCTGTTCCGTCAAACAAATAGTATCGAGATTACAGCGAACTGGGTTGAACAAGTGAATGCAACGGGTTCAGACCCCCTACCAGATAAAGAATTGAAAGCTAAGTTCATTAGCTGGTCAAAGAATTTTAAGTGAAGCGAGGAAAAAACATTGGAATTTAATGAAGAAGAACTAGCCATGATGCAAAAGCAGATTAATGATAATGCGACGGATAAGAACCTGACCAAGCAAGAACGTTACGCACATGCTAAGGCAGCAGCCGAGGCAACTATTACGGAAGCCAAGCGTGATGCAAGCGTAACCAATGCGACGCCGCTTATTGAAGAACAATTAGCAGCGGTCAATAAGAATACGCCCGCTTGGTTATGGCACTCCTTTGACGGCAAAAAATCAAAGATTGAGACGAACTTAAAGTTTGCGGAGTTCCGTAATGATTTAAGTGAAACACACCCTATTATCGTTGGTACAGAGCGCTATGCCGTTGGAGTTCATTTTAATGGCAAGTATTGGCGTGAGTACAAGAAAGATAGTGAAGCAAGTAAAGATATTAGCAGCACTACCATGCGAATGCTTGGTGATTATGGACTTGTTGAAAGTTTGCCATCCGGTAATATTACTAAGCTAAGCACATTTAATAGCTCCTACATTTTGGAGCCGAACGAACATATTGATTTTGACGACCCTAACTTAGTTAATTTCCAGAACGGCACATTGAACCTTGAAGAGATGAAGGTTCATGAGTATCGCAAAGAAGATTATCTCACGCGTATGCTGCCCGTTGAGGTTCGTGAGAGCGTAGACGGTGGGCTTGTTGCGGAGTATGCCCATTACCTATTAGGTGATGAGGAAAAGACTTTGAGCGAATGGTTTGGCTACATGATGTTTGCTGATGCAACGACACTCAACTATTTGGTGTTCATGACAGGTGTGGGCGGTAACGGTAAGAGTACTTTACTTAACACTTTACTCTCGGCGTTTGGTGAATACGGCTCAAGTGTAACGTTCAGTCAGTTATCGGATGACAGCAAGGCCGGCCAGTATCTTGATAATTTAGCTCACTCATATGCCAACATTTTGACGGAGCCTGACACTAAGATGAATAACCAAGCGCTAACCATGTTAAAGAAGTTGTCAGCGGGTGACCCATTACAGGCAAACCCTAAGTATCGTTCACCTTACATGTTTCAAAATCGCGCAAAGTTTTTGATTTCAGCTAATTCAGATTTGCCAACGTTCCCTGACACGGAAGAGTATCACCGACGATTAGTTTTGCTGAATGCAAGTGCCCCCGCTTTACGTAGCTTGCCAGATGATAAGGCAATGGATGTCAAGACTAAGTATGCCCCTGCTAAACTTCGCGAGGCGTTGCCGGAATATATCTACTATTCTATCGGTTTAGCTAAGACAGCGATTGCCAATAAGCGTCTCACGTTGTTGCCGTCTACACAAGCGCGAGTAACCAACTGGTTACAAGGAAACGACTTAATCAGTGAATTTACACACGAGACGTTGAAGCCCATCACAGGGACTAACGGCGTTACGTTGAAGTATCTCTATGAACACTTCAAGTCGTTCTATGCGGATGTGGTTGGTGACGATCATGTTATCAATATGACGCAATTCAAGAAAGAGCTAACCAAGAAAGGTTATGAGTTTGAAATGAGCGCGCGTAAAGGCGCGGAACATGATGCACAGTTAGTTGACGATTGGAATGTTAATAAGCGTAACCGATTAAAAGGTTATGGAATGGAACAGGTTAATCTTAACTTGACGATTGGCGCAATGTAGTGAGAACTACAAAATAATACACGGCATGTGGTAAGTGACTAGCCAGTAATGCCAAGTGTTGACAGGGGTTCTACTACCTTTACTACCCTTTTCCATAAAACTTTTATATATATGGGATAAAGGATATATATATATAGGATATAGAAGATTTAAAGTTTTTTTCTGAACACGTAGTAAATGTAGTGAGACTGGACGGAAACCAGTCATACCAAGAGCTGACGAAGGAACGTTTAGTGTAGCCGTAGGTTGTTTTTAACTACAAAACGAAAGGAGGACAAAAGACATGCGAGCACCACCACATATCTTGGCTAGAAATTTTAATGTAAACGATTTGGATGTTAAAAAGTAAGGAGCAATGTAAATGACAATTTTCCCAGAAAATACTGGACTATTGGCAGATATCTTTATGGATCGTTTTGGGGATAATTTCCTATACGTTCAGACAAAACACTACAAGCAATTTGTAATGTTGGAAGATGGTGTTTGGTTTGAGGACGCTCACGGTGAGTTCCACAAGCATGTGATTGAATTATCACATATTGTCGCACAGATTATTGAACTGCATGTGCCAGATGCACCAGTGTTCAATACGGGCGCTGATGTCAAGATTATGGACAGGTTTTTTCGGCACCGAGAGGTGCCGGACTCCGAAAATTTTTCAAAACCCGGATTTCAGCTTAAAAAGGCGTCATTTCTCGGTGTTTTTGTAGGTAGAACAGGGCCGAGACCTGCCGGTGAGAGAAAACAGGTGGTATAGATTGTGAACCATCCGGATTTCACAAGTTGTATCGTGCAACAAATAAGCCTTCACAAGGCGAATTTTTGAAATTCACAAGTGACGGCTTATAAACGGCGTCGTGCCGGCTAGTGCCGATAACCGTGATTAAGTTAACCAGACATTGGTCTAGGCGGTCTGAAGCCAATCAGTGCGTGAATTGATGCGACTGTTGTTGTACCAGTTCACGTACCACTCGACAGTCACCCGGACATCATCAATGGCCCTGTACTCTTCGTGATAAATCATTTCGCGCTTGATGAGCGAATGGAAGCTCTCGATACGAGCGTTATCGTAAGGATGACCCTTACGGGAGTAAGAGTGATTTATTCCAGAGTTCTGTAATGTTCCTTCGAACAGGCTAGAAGTGTATTGGCTTCCCATGTCGCTGTGAATCATCTTTGGCTTACCGTTGGCTCTTAGAGCCTTAACTACGACG